>Ga0265300_10000013_pt1 | contig 248079 bp, 189 predicted proteins | sample AusTroGonzalo_MG_FD_193482 | JGI IMG/M metagenome (GOLD analysis project Ga0265300, IMG submission 193482) | Bovine rumen microbial communities from tropical cattle in Woodstock, Queensland, Australia - Gonzalo_03 | ecosystem: Host-associated > Mammals > Digestive system > Stomach > Rumen ... | reverse complement strand
AACATCATCTTCTCTATGCTGAAAACGGGGAATCATTATGCTCCTGCTAACGCATAGGATGCACGAATATCAGGCTATTAGACAACTTCAAACAAAGCGGCTCCTATAAATTCCTGACGGACGTTTAGATCGTACCGTCTCAAATCAGAATGTTGCGCTTTACCTATTTCTCTGAAAAAGTAATTTGATGCCAGGCTACGGCCCGTACATCGTTATAGAAGTTTGTCTCATAGGTCTGTTGTCCATTGCTGAGATTGATCCGGCATCCCTGCCGGATGGGTATCTGTTGTCTGTTCTTAGGTCAAATGGGCAAAAAATGGTATATTAGTGCTCAAATTACTTGGAATTCAACATAGAAGAATTCAATGGTTTCAGACATTATCAAGAGTATTCTTGCCGTGGGTGCCGGAAGCTTCCTGGGAGGAGCCGCCAGGTATCTGGTTTCGTTGGCCATGAAAGGTATTGGCAAAGGATTCCCTTGGGCTACGCTTGCGGTAAACCTTGTGGGATGTTTCCTTATTGGCCTCCTATGGGGCGTATTCGGCAAAAATGGCACGGAAGGCAGCAGCTGGGCATTATTCCTTACTGTGGGCCTTTGCGGTGGTTTTACGACGTTCTCTACCTTCTCTAAAGAGGCACTGGTAATGCTGCAGGGTGGCAATGTCTGGGGCTTCGCCGGATACGTGGCCATCAGTGTCGTGGTAGGCATTGCCCTGGTGGCATTAGGGTATTTCCTGGTGCGCTAAATTCACATTTATCGCTCTCCCGGATAATTGGGGAATAAAAATGCGACCAAATAAAATGTGGAATCAAGATAGAGAAAATGCCCCGGTGTTGTGCTGATAGATACTCCTTAACTCCATTTTGTTGATAGATTACGGAGGTAAAATCAGGTATAATTTATCCTTAACCGTATAAATAATGTATGTTACGGAGAAAATATCCTTGTATTTCTGAAAACAATACGATATATTTGCGGCAGGTCAAATACTACAGACAATGACAAAATTGAAAATCATAGGCCGAGAATACGAACAGGCCGTAATACGCAACTATCTTGAGAGTGAAAAGGCAGAATTAATAGCCGTTTATGGGCGCCGTCGTGTTGGGAAGACTTATTTGGTCAAGAGTATTTTTGACAACGAGTTTGATTTCTTCTATACGGGCCTCTATGACGTGCAACGTGCTGTCCAATTGAGTCAATTCAAGAAAACGCTTGAACGTTATTCTGGGAGAAGGATGAAGAGATTCAAAGACTGGTTTGAAGCTTTCGATGCCCTACGAGACTTTTTGGATACGCTTTCTAAGGAGAGGATAATAGTGTTTCTGGATGAAATCCCCTGGATGGATACTCCAAAAAGTAACTTTCTCGCCGCTTTTGGACAGTTCTGGAACGATTGGGCATCAACCAAGCAAAACTTGAAGCTTTTTGTGTGTGGCTCTGCGACTACCTGGATGCTTTCGAAGTTCATTGGTGATAAGGGCGGTATCTACGGTAGGGTTTGTCGGCCTGTTTGGCTAGCTCCTTTCAGCCTTTTTGAAACTGAAAGGTTTTTGAAGGAGATTAAGGGCATAGAAATGACATGCCACCAAATTCTGCAAGCATATATGGTTTTCGGTGGTATTCCGTATTATCTGGACATGCTTGTCAAGGATATCCCGCTTAATGTGAACATTGATGATTTGTTTTTTAAGCAAGGGGCACCCCTTAGGGCGGAATTCGATTTCCTGTTCCGATCGCTTTTCAAGAATTCAAAGCTGTACAAGAGCGTGGTGGAAGTGTTGTCATCCAAGCTGAAGGGGATGACGAGACTAGAACTGATGGAAGCGATGCATCTTCCAGATGGAGGAGATTTATCCGAAGTGCTTGATAATCTGGTTAAATGTGACTTTATCCGCAAATACACTGCTATTGGAAAAACAGAACGAGATGCTCTGTATCAGTTGACGGACTTATTCTCTCTCTTCCACATGAAGTTTGTAGAAGATAACAGCGGGCAGGATGAGCATCTTTGGAGTAAGCTTGCCGGCAAGGGGCCAATGACCGCATGGAGTGGCTATGCTTTTGAACAAGTCTGCCTGCATCATACCTCCCAGATTAAACAAGCGCTCAGTATCGGAGGGATAATCAGCAATATCCATTCGTGGAGTTGTCGTCCGTTCATTGATAAAAACGGGACTTCTTGGAAGGGCGGTCAGATAGATTTGTTGATTGATCGAGCAGATGAAGTTATCAGTATTTGCGAGATTAAGTATGTTTCTGACAAATACGTCATTGATGCTGATTACGAGAAAAGGCTTTCTTCGCGTGCTACGCTTTTCCGACAGGTTACAAAGACAAAGAAAGCGCTTCATCACGCGTTCATTACCACATATGGAGTCTCAAAGAATATACATAGCGGTATTGTTCAGTCAGAAGTGACTATGGAGGATTTATTCAAATAGCGAATGGGGCCATGGAAGCGCAAGAGATTCTACAAGATATAGTCTTTGTCATCCTTTATGGAGTTGTAATGGGGTTGAGCGTCGCGGCGGCGCTCTATCTGCTGCTACGGCGCAGCAATGCCATTGCGCCGGGGGTGACGCCGCCCAAGCGCCTGCGCCTATGGGCGACGGCCATTATGCTGGAGAACGTGTTCAGCCACATTTTATGGCTACTGTACTTCTGTCATCCTTCACTTCCTGCTTACATTCTTGTATGCACCCTGGACATTCTGCTGCTTATCCCCATCATAGCCGGCTTTCTGCTGTCTATGCTGCAGGACCGGCATCGGCCCGTATGGCCGGTAGCCTTGGCGTTGATTCCTGCTGTCGTGTTGTCGACCTTGGGTATCATCTGCCAGGACGAGGCATTTATGGTTTGGCTGCGCCTTTATGTCATTGCATTCTCTGCGCTGTTCATGGTATTTATGTTCTTTGCTGTCCGGCGCTATGGACGCTGGCTCAGGGACAACTACGCCGATCTGGAGAACAAGGAGGTCTGGCATAGCTTTCTGATACTGGCCGTGTTTGTGCTGTCATCGATTGTCTATATTTTCGCCTCTGAGCAGACCACGTTCCTGATCTATCTTCTCGAATTTGTCTGTATCGTTATTATGGGCCTGCTGCTGTGGCGGGTGGAAACGCTGCAGTCATTGAGCGAAAGCACCGCGGAGGAGGTGCAGGAGCCGGCAGAAGAAGCGCAGAAGGCATTGGCACCACCGGCATCCCCTACCAAGATGGACACCCTCTTGAAAAAGTACTGCGAGGATAAGCAACTATATTTGCAGAATGACCTTACTCTGGCGCAACTTGCCCAGGCAGTCGGCACAAACCGGACTTATTTGAGTCAGCATTTCGCTCAACAGGGAATCACGTATAACGCTTACATTAACGGCCTTCGCATCCGGCATTTTGTCCGCCTGTACCAAAAGTGACCAATTTTGGTGAATAGAAAAAACCAGATTTTGTTAAGTGGTTGAAAATCAACAACTAACAAAGTCTGGTTTGTGCCTCGGGCGGGAATCGAACCCGCACGGCCGTTTCGGGCCAAGGGATTTTAAGTCCCTCGTGTCTACCATTCCACCACCAAGGCGAAGGGTTGGGACTGCAAAGATACGTAAAAAAAACTTTATTGCAGCACGCGGGTGCCGAAACCGGGTTTTTCGGGGGCTATGATGCTGCCGGGAGCCAGACCACTGCGCTTCCCGGGCGCGGCAGCGGCGGGCTTTACGCCCATGTGCTGCAGCACAACCGAGAGCATGCTCTCGTCGGGGTCTCCGAAGTCGTAGCCGTCGAAAGGGTTGTCCTGGGCGCTATAGTCGGCCGGGATGCCGTCGGGCATACTTAGGGTGTTGCCGGCGCAGTCGGTGTAGCGGGTGGCAATGACGTAGATGCCCCAGTTGCGGGTGGCTTCCAGGCCTTCCTGGGCGTTAATGCCCCAAACGCCTTGCTCGGCCACGGCATTGTAATAGTCTTCGGCCTGGATAATGTATCCGCCGCACCATTTTCCGTAGGAACGCGAGCCCACGGTGTGCAGTTCCATGTAGGGATGCAGCCCGCAGATGAGCGCCTCCGAGGCCGATGCACTGCTGCCGGTGGTAATGAACCATACGCGGCTTAGGCCCGGATTTACCTGCGCGGGGTGAATGGTGTGCTTGCTGCCGTCGTCCAGGGTAATTTCCATGGTGCTCTCGAAGCGGGAGGTTTCGTCGGTAAAGTTGGAATTGTACTTGTCTATATTAAAGATGGACCCATTCTGTACATAGGAAAGCGGTGCTATCATGGAACCCAGCGCCTGGCTGGTGGTGGTGTAGCCGCCGCCATTGTAGCGAAGGTCCATCACCAGTTCGTCAATGCCCTGGAAGCCGCGGAATACGGGTTCAAAGTCTATGGCGGCCCTCATGGTAAAGCCGGTAAAATGCACATAGCCAATCTTCTTGCCGCCCAGTTCCAGCACGCGTACGGTCTGGATGGGGTTCTCGTACATTTGCACGGCGGTAAGGCTCACGGTTCGGCCGCCCTTGAGTCCCATTTGCACGGTTCCTCCGTCATACAGCAACGAGTAGTTGTTAAGGTCTATCTTCTCCCCGTTCAGCGTCTCAAAGATGTCGCCCCGCTTGAGCCCGGCCTGGGAAGCGGGGGAATCGGCGTAAGTGTAGGTGACCACCGCGTAGTCGACCTTCTGTGTCTGAGAATCCCCTATGAGCAGGAAGTCAAAGCCGAAGCTCTTTGTATTGCCTGTAACCGAGCCGATGAAAGGGCGCACGTCTTCATAGAGCGAGGTCCATTTGTCTATTTCCTTGCCGCTGGCATCCTTGTAGCGTAGGCTCTTTACCTTAGCCACGGGGTCGGTATCGTAGTTCCAGTCGTTCAGTTCCTTGGAAACGTCGTCCCGCCAAAGGTAATAGCCGTCCATAAGGTCGTGGGCAAATTGATTGGCATAATACGTGGTACCCTTCCCGGAAAACAGGTTGCTAATTTTCTTACAGCCGGGTAGCAGCGCCAGCACTGCCAGAACCAGCAGCAGGCTAAAAATACTTTTTTTCATTGCGATAAAGAGCCAGAAAAATAAAAATCAATATAGTAAAGGCCCACAGCGAGGAGCCTCCGTACGAGAGCAGGGGCAGGGGAATGCCGATGACCGGCATCAGTCCCACCGTCATGCCCACATTAATGAACAGATGCATGAACACGCAGGAGGCCACGCAATAGCCGTAGATGCGGGTAAACTTTCCCCGGCAGCGCTCGGCGTCCCGCAGCAGCCGCACAATCAAAAAGACGTAAAGGGAGATAACCAGAAGGCAGCCCACGAAGCCCCATTCTTCTCCCACGGTGCAGAAGATAAAGTCTGTGCTTTGCTCCGGCACAAAACCAAAAGTGGTTTGCGTGCCCTGCAGGTAGCCTTTTCCAAACAAACCGCCAGAGCCAATGGCAATCTTGCTTTGGTTCACGTTGTAACCCACCCCGGAAGGGTCTTCCTTGAGCCCCAGCAGTACCTCAATGCGCCCCCGCTGATGCGGCTGCAGCACGTTCTGGAAAATGTAGTCTGTAGAGAATACCAGCACCATGCCGCCAAGATAGGCGGCCAGGCATAGGGCCAGGAAGCGGTCTTTGTGCAGCCAGGCATAGTAGGCCAGGAAGGGCAGCAGCAGGATACAGATACCCAGCAGCAGATACACCGGCTTTACCCCTACAAGGAAGCCCCAGAAGTAGTGCTCCGATTCCCCGGCCATAGGTACCCAGGCGCGGGCAGCCATCCAGTCAAGGTGCGCCTGCACCGCAGCGGTTACCCAGCCCCAAACCCGCGGCAGGAAGGCCATCAGACCCACAAAACCCCAGCCCCAGGCAAGACGTGGGCCGGTTTCGCGGCTCATCACCGCCGCGCACAGGACAAGTACCGTAAGGAGCAGGATGCATGCCCAGAACGCCCCCAGGGTGAGCGTAGAGATGAATAGGGCAATGACAAGGCCGATGAGCCCCAGCCACCAGCCCGATAATCCCTCCCGGTACAGCACAAAGCTGAACCCGGCATACACCAGGGCACTGCCGGTTTCACTCTCGGCAATAATAATGAGCATGGGAAGGCCTATGACGGCGCACACCATGGCAAAGTCCCGGAAGCGGCTCATCTTGAAGCCATGTTGGCTCATGATGAGCGCCAGTACCAGCGAGGTGGAAATCTTCGATATCTCGGCCGGCTGGAAGCGGATGGGCCCCAGATTGAACCAGGAATGGGAGCCTTTGACGTCACTGGAAACAAAGATCACCAGCACCAGCAGCCCGGCCACAAAAAGGTACAGCGGGATGGAAAGACCTTCCCACCAGGAGGGCGGAATTACATACAAGATGATGCCCGCCAGGCCGAAAGCCGTGAGAATCCAGACAAACTGCTTGCCGGCGCGGTTACCCCAGTCCAGGATGGTAGAGGAGTCGGCCGTATGGATGGACGCGTAAATGCTGAGCCAGCCCACGGCTACCAGCGCCAGGTACACCCCAATGAGCGCCCAGTCTACCGACTGTCGCAGTCTTCTCTCGTTTGAAGGGCGGTCAATCATGCTTCACGCGGGACATCAGGTTGGATTCTTTCATGCGCCGCTCCAGTTCCGGGCGCGACACGTGCCCCTTTAAATACTGCTCTACCATGAGCGAGGCGATGGGCGCTGCATAGGCCGCCCCAAAGCCGCCGTTCTCTACATAGGCTGCAATGGCAATTTTGGGGTTGTCCTTGGGCGCAAAGCAAATGAATACGGAGTTGTCGGCGCCGCGGGGATTCTGGGCGGTGCCGGTTTTCCCGCAGATATCCAGGGAATCTACGTGCGCAATCCAGGCGGTTCCACCCATGCCGGGACCGGAATTCACCGCCCGCCACATGCCGGGGATTACCTTGGGGAAGTGCACGGGATCTACCATCGTGTACTGCCGCTGCTTGAAGCGGGGGTCGATATCCACGCCCTCCGACTCCTTAATGATGTGCGGAATGTAATAGTACCCCCGGTTGGCCACCGTAGCGCAAAAGTTGGCAAGGTGCATGGGGGTGGCCAGAATTTCTCCCTGACCGATGGAAATGGAAATGACGGTGGTGGAGTTCCAGCGTCCCTTTCCGTAGGCGCGGTTGTAGGTTTTGGACGAAGGAATGCTGCCGCTGAGCTCTGCGGGGAAATCGCTTTCCAGTTTTCGGCCGAAGCCAAAGCTAAGGACCATCTCCCGCCAGTGGTCCAGGCTTTCGGCCACGGTGCCATAGCGCTTTTGGTCCAGGATGTTCTTGAGCACGTAGCAGTAGTAGGCGTTGCAGCTCATCATGATGGATTCCTCCATGTTGATGGGGCTTTTGTGCGCATGGCAGCCCAGTTTTCGGCCGGCGCCAAAATGATAGCCCTGCGAGCAGGGGTACATCATTTCCGGACGCAGCACGCCCTCCTGCATGCCGATGAGCCCATTCACCAGTTTGAACACCGACCCCGGCGGATAGGACGCCTGCACGGCCCGGTTGTACATGGGCTTGTAGGGATTTTGGGAAATTTCCTTCCAGTACTTGCCAATGTCGGCCAGCTGCTCAACGTCAATACCCGGCGAAGAAACCAGGGCCAGAATTTCCCCCGTAGAGGGTTCAATGGCCACAATGCTGCCCACTTTGTCTTTCATCAGTTCCTGCCCGTACTGCTGCAGCCGGGCATCGATGGTGGTTACAATGTCGCGGCCCGGAATGGCCTCTTTATCCTCCGCGCCGTCTTTGTAGGGCTGCTCTATCTGGTTGCGGGAATTGCGCAGGTGAATGTGATACCCTTTTTCCCCGCGAAGGTCGGCCTCGCGGGCGGCCTCTATGCCCGTCATTCCGGCATAGTCGCCGCTCTGGTATTCGCCGGGATGCCGGTCCATGTAGCTTTTGTTTACCTCTGACACGTAACCCAGCAGGTTGCCGCCGGCGTTCACGGGATAGTCCCGGATGCCGCGCACCTGTCCCTTGAACCCGGGGAATTTGTATTTAACCTCGTCAAAACGCATGTAGGTTTGGGCGGGGACGGCCCTGAGCATGGTTACGGCCTGGAAGCCTATGGAACTGCGGCGCTTGTGGTACTCCTTCATCTTGCCCCGGATGAAAAGAGGATCCACCCCCAGTACCGTGGCCAGGGCTACCGTGTCAAAGGCATGAACCTCCCGGGGGCTCACCAGAATGTCGTAGGCAACTTTATTGCCCACCAGAATGGTTCCGTTGCGGTCGTAGATAACGCCGCGGGTGGGATAGATGGTTTCGTAAACAGTGGCGTTGCGGTTGGCGTCTTCCTTGTACCGGCTGTCCAGCACCTGCAGGGAAAAGATTCTTCCCAGCAGCAGCAACACGGCAACAAGAAGGCCGGCTACCAGGCGGATATGGCGGCCGTCGGGGTTCATCGGCGGGAGTCGGGGGCCAGGGCTTCCGATGCCGGCAGCGACACCAGGAAACCAGCAGCGAGCGAAACGAAGAAACGGGCGGCGTTAAACCAGAAAGGACGCATGCCGGCGGCATCGGCCCACACATAGATGGCGGTGTAGAGCGCCTGAACCAGGAAAATGGCCAGGGCAACGTTGCTAATGCCGTTTTTCCTGGAACTGAAGTCTTCTTTTCGGGCAAAAAGGTCGCGGCCGAAGACCAGGCCGATGAGCCCGTTGCGGGCATAGGCAACCGGCACTAGGGCCAGGGCGTTGAGGCCCGGCAGGCCGTCGGACAGCCAGTCTACCGTGAGGCCGGTGGCCATGGCAATGAGCATGGCAAGAGGCGTGCCCACCCGGATGGGAATGCAAAGCACCATTACGGGCAGGATGCTTAGCATGAGATAGGGCGTAAAGCAGCAATAGTTGCTTAGGAGCAACTGGCCCGTGAGCAGGAGCAGGTACACAAACCAAAACTGGGACTTTCTCATAGCTGGAACTCCTCTATCTCGTCAAAAGAATTGTTGTGTACCACCGTGACATAACGCACCGACGTGGGGTCCTGAAGCAACTGGACCGAGATCTCGTTGGTGGCGCCGTTTACTACCCGGGCCTTTCCGGTAATGCCCAGCGGAATGTCTGGGGGGAACAGCAGGGAGTGGCCGCTGGTGTAAACGGTGTCTCCGGGCTGGTATTTGTACTGGAGGGGGATTTCCTTGAGCAGGGCCCCGCTACGGGAGTGCCCGTCCCAAACCAGGATGCCGGTGCCACCCTCCCGGCCGATGCGGGCGCTGATGGAAACGTCCCGGTTGCGGAAGCCGAAGGCATAGCACGTATGGGCGCTGATGGCCTCTACGATGCCCACCACGCCCAGGGGCGTAATAATGCCCGACTTTTCCTGAATGCCGTCTTCGTAGCCTTTGTTAAGGATGAGGTAATTGTGCTGGGAATTGTGGCTCATTTGCAGAACCTCGGCGTGAATCATGCGAAAACCGGGCTGCCTGGGAAAGGCCATGGTGTCCAGGCGGGCTTGCCGAAGCAGCTCCCGGCTGCGCTCCAGCTCCTGCAGCAGCAGGGTGTTCTCCTGCGCCAGGAGTTTGTTCCGTTTTTTGAGCCCAAAGTATTCCCTTACCTGCTGCGAACCGCCCCAGATGCTTCCCATAAACCCATGGGCGGCACGGGATACCCACACCCGTTGCAGGGGGGCATAGCGGGCCAGCATACCCAATGCCGCCGCCTCCAGAGCAATGAAGACGGCGAGATTCAGGAGCTTGGGAAACAGCTTGGGCCGGGGCATGGCTTAACGCATGAGGAAGGAGTAATTGTCTGTGTTCTTAAGGGCGATGCAGGTGCCACGTGCCACGGCGCGCAGCGGGTCCTCGGCCACATGGAAGGGGATGTTGATTTTTTCCGTGAGGCGTTTGTCCAGGCCGCGCAGCAGCGAGCCACCGCCACTGAGGAAGATGCCGTTCTCTACAATGTCTGAGTAAAGTTCCGGGGGCGTTTGCTCCAGCACTTGCTGGATGGCGGCCTCCAGGCGGGCAATGGATTTGTCCAGGCAGTGGGCTACCTCCTGATAGGGGATGCTGGCTTCCAGCGGGTGACCGGTCATGAGGTTGGGGCCGCGCACCACAAAAGGCTCCGGTTCTTCTTCCAACTGAGGAATGACGGCGCCTACGGCAATCTTGATGCGTTCGGCCGTGGTTTCTCCCACTTTAATTACGTGCTGCTGACGCAGGTAGTTCTGGATGTCGGCGGTGAAGACGTCGCCGGCCACGCGGATGGATTCCTGCTGCACAATACCGCCCAGGGAAATGACGGCAATCTCTGTGGTGCCGCCGCCAATGTCTACCACCATATTGCCCTTGGGAGCTTCTACGTCCAGGCCGATACCCAGCGCGGCCGCCATGGGTTCATAGATGAGATAGACGTCCCGGCCGCCGGCATGCTCCGAGGAGTCGCGGACGGCACGGATTTCTACTTCCGTGGAGCCGGAGGGAATGCCCACCACCAGTTTGATGTTGGGGGCGAAGAAACTGTGATGACGGTTGTTCACTTGCCTGATGAAGCCGCGGATCATCATTTCGGCGGCATTGAAGTCGGCGATAACGCCATCCCTCAGGGGGCGCACCGTCTTGATGCCGGGATTGGTTTTCTCGTGCATCAGTTTGGCCTTTTGGCCCAGGGCAACGCATTTGCCCGTTTGGTTGTCGATGGCCACGATGGAAGGTTCGTCCAGGGCAATTTGGTCATTTTGGAAAATGACGGTGTTGGCGGTGCCCAGGTCCATGGCCAGTTCTTGGTTCAGAAAGCGGAATGCCATATGTTTGTTCGTCTATAATCTATAAGCCACCAAAAATACGAAAAAATTCTTACATTTGCGTAAAGAAAAAAGCCGATGGACAGAAAAAAATACCTCATCGTTACGGCCGGCGGCATGGGTACCCGCATGGGGGGCTCCGTGCCCAAACAGTTCTTGGAACTGGAGGGGAAACCCATCCTGCGGCTCACGCTGGAAAAGTTCCTGGAAGCCGTCCCGGATTTGCATGTGGTAACCGTCCTGCCAGAGTCCCATATCCAGGGCTGGCGGCAATACTGCCTAAAGGAGAATTTCACCTGTTCACAGCGGCTGGTTAAAGGCGGAATTACCCGCTTCCATTCGGTGAAAAACGCCCTTGCGCATGTTCCCGACGGCGTTTTGGTGGCTGTACAGGACGGGGTGCGTCCGCTGCTTTCGGTAGGGGCCATCCGGGCGCTTTTTGCCGCCGCGCAGGAGGTGCCCGCCCTCATTCCCGTGATGCCCGTCACCGACACCCTAAAAGTTTTGGAGAATCAGGACGGCCGGCTGGTCCCAACCGGCGAGGCCATAGACCGCAGCCGCGTTTGGGGCGCCCAAACCCCGCAAATTTTCCACAGTGAAAAGATCAAGGCCGCCTATACCCAAGGCTTCAATACCGCCTTCACCGACGACGCCTCGGTGGCCCAGGCCTATGGCATTCCGCTGGCTTTCGCTCAGGGGGAACGCTTCAATATCAAAATCACCACCCCGGAGGATCTTATGCTGGCCCGGGCCATACTCAAAATGGAGTAATGCGCGCCCTGGAACTACTGGCACCAGCCCGGACGGCCGAGGTAGGCATTGCAGCCATTGACTGCGGCGCCGATGCCGTGTATATTGCCGGTCCGTCCTTCGGCGCCCGGCAGGCGGCCGGAAATTCCGTCCAGGACATTGCCCGGCTGTGCCGCTATGCCCATCGCTTCGGCGTGCGCATCTATGCTACGGTGAACACCATCCTCTACGAAGAGGAACTTCCCCAGGCCCGTGCGCTGGTGCAGGAGCTTGCCCAGGCCGGCGTGGATGGCCTCATTGTCCAGGACCCCGCCGTGCTGGAACTGGCCCGGGATACGGGCCTGGCGCTGCACGCCAGTACCCAGTGCGCCATAAGAACTCCGCAGAAAGCTCAGTTTATCGAGAGCCTTGGCTATGGCCGACTGGTGCTGGAGCGGCAACTCTCGCTGGAGCAAATCAGGGCCATATCGGCGGCAGTCGATGCCGAGATAGAGTTCTTTGTGCACGGGGCTCTGTGCGTGTGCTACAGCGGCCAGTGCTATCTCTCCGAATACCTTACCGGCCGAAGCGCCAACCGGGGCGCCTGCGCCCAGGCCTGCCGCAGCCTGTATGACCTGGAAGACGAAGAAGGCAATGTGCTGTTGCGAAATAAAGCCATCCTGTCCCTGAAAGACTACAACCTGCTGCACCGGTTGGAGGAACTCGCCGCCGCCGGCGTGCAATCCTTCAAGATAGAGGGGCGGCTCAAGAGCGAATCCTATGTGCGTAACGTGGTGCGCGCCTACGACCAGGCGCTTTCGGCCCTGGTGGCCCGTTACCCGCAGCAGTACCGCCGCTCCTCCTTTGGCTGCGTTCGCGGTGGTTTTGTTCCAGACCTGGAAAAAACCTTCAACCGGGGCTACACGCAGCTGTTTTTGGATGGCCGGCGCGGCCAGTGGTCCAGCATGGACGCCCCCACCCATCTGGGAGAATACGTGGGAGAGGTCCGACGCCTTACCCCAGACGGATTCCTACTCAAGGCATCGGCCGTGGCGCTTTCCAACGGCGACGGCCTTGCCTTCCTGAAAGGCGGTGAGGTGGTGGGCTTCCGCGCCGACGTAGCCGACGGCCTTTCCGTTCGATGCAAACAGGTAGATTCCCTTCGGCCGGGCGTTCGGCTATATCGCAATATAAGCGCCGCCTTCGAGCGGCAGTTGGACGCCGGAAAGCCGATAAGGGAGTTGGCGGTAAGCGTGCATGTACAGCTTGAAAGCCCCGTCATTAAGGCTACCGCCGTGAGCGAAGACGGAAGGGAAGTGTGCTGCGGGCAGGAGATTCCCCTCTGGGAAGCGGCCCGGCAGCCGCAGAAAACCCTGCTCTCCATTGAGGAACAAATGGGCAAAAGGTGGGGAAGTTATATCTTCCAGGTAGCTGGTATTGAGACTCGCGGCGTCATTCCTTACATCCCGGCCGCTCTTCTCAACGGCATCCGCCGGCAATTGGCCGAAAAGCTGGAAACCCTGCCTGTGAAAGCCCTTCCGCTGAAAGAGCAAGAGCCCGACGCCGCTCAAAAAGCGCCAGCCCAGGTAAGCTACAAGGATAATGTGGCCAATTCGATGGCCCGCTCGCTATATGCCGCCCGGGGTGCATCGGCCATAGAGCAGGCCTATGAATTAACGCACCAGCCCGGCGCCGAACTCATGCGCAGCAAATACTGTGTGCGCCACGAGCTGGGGATGTGCCCCAAGCAGGGAAAAGTATCCGGAAAGGCCCGTCCGTTATTTCTGCGCAACGGGAAAGAGAGGCTTTGCCTTAGCTTTCACTGCGACACCTGTGAGATGACCCTCACTCAGTCCCGGCCAGAATAAGACGTACTCTTGAAATCTTTCACCCAAACTTGCCGCTCGATGGGTTCGTCCAGGGAAATCATGGTGTCGGTGCTTTGAATGTAGGGAATCTTCTGGATGGTGTTCAGGAGCACCTCCATCAGGTGGTCGTTGTCCAGGCAGAACAGTTTGGCCAGGATAGCATACTTGCCGGTAACGAAGTGGCACTCCACGATCTCCGGGATCTTCTTTAAATTTGAAATAACCTCCGAGTATTTGGTAGACTCCGACAGGGAGATGCTCACAAAGGCGCAAACGTTAAGGCCCAGGGCCTGCGGCTTCACAAGAAGGCGGGAGCCGGTAATCACTCCATTGGCCTCTAAGCGTTTGACTCTTTGATGGATAGCCGCACCGGAAACGCCGCATTCGCGGGCAATTTCCAGGAAAGGCATACGGGCATTTTTTACCAGGAAAGACAGGATTTTTTGGTCGATTCGATCGATGTGATAAGTGGCCATGGCCTTACAATTTTAAACTAACCGATGCAAATCTACAAAAAAAATCTTATTTCCTGCGTCTGGCCTGGTATTTTTTTGTGGGTTGTGAGGCCTCTATAATTGCTTGACAATCAGCCAGGGATAGCTTCCTGGCATCGGCCCCTTTAGGGATTTTATAATTATTATCACCCTGCTTAATATATGGACCATAACGGCCATTAACCACTTTTATATCCCCGAATTCGGCTATATAAGTGACGGCGGGTTTCTCGGCCGATGCCTCTTCCAGCAGCTTCAGGCACTGTTCCAGGGAAATGGTCAAAGGGTCGGCGCCGCCGGGAAGTTTCACATTTTTATCACCCCATTTCATGTAAGGGCCAAAGCGCCCGCGGGTAACCACAATGTCAAGGCCATCGCGCTGACCAACGGTGCGGGGAAGTTCCAGCAGTTTGAGCGCCTGCTCCAGGCTAAGGGTTTCTATGAGCTGCCCCTTGGCCAGGGATGCGCTTTGCCGGCCCTCTCCCTCTCCTTTTTGTACATAGGGGCCAAATTTTCCAAAGGCGGCAATGACTTTTTGTCCGTCGGGGGCTACCCCAATTTCGCGAACTACCTTATTATAATTACGGTCGGTCATTTCCTGCTGGACTCGCTGGTGAAAAGGAGCGTAAAACTGCTGAATGGTGCGGTTCCACACCTGCTTTCCTTCGGCAATGCGGTCAAAGTCGTCTTCTACGTGCGCCGTAAAGTCGTAGTCCAGGATATCGGCAAAACTATCTACCAGGTAGTCGGTTACAATAAGCCCTATTTCCTGAGGCAGCAGCTTGCCTTTTTCGGCGCCCACTACCTCGGTTTTCTGGCTGGACTTGATGGTCCCGCCTTTGAGCGTGAGGTTGGTAACCTTAAAAGAGCGGCCTTCTTTGTCGCCTCGCACTACATAGCCGCGGCCGGTGGTAAGGGTGGCAATGATGGACTGATAGGTGGCGGGGCGGCCAATCTCCAGTTCTTCCAGTTTTTTCACCAGGCTGGCCTCTGAGTAGCGAAGCGGCGGCTGGGTAAACTTGCAAAGGGCCTGCACGCCCTCTTCTTGCATGAGATCTCCAGTGTGCAGTTCCGGCAGCAGGATGTCTTCTCCTTCGGCGGGTTCATCCTCGTCGCGGCTTTCCAGATACAGCTTCATGAAGCCGTCAAACAGCAGCTGGGCCGACGTAACGCCATATTGCTCCGGGCGTTTGTCGGAGGCTACCTTAAGGTTGGTGTTCAGCAGGCGGCTTTCGGCCATTTGCGAAGCCACAGTGCGCTTCCATATGAGGTCGTAAAGCTTTTTCTCCTGCTGCGTCCCTTCAATGAAGGCGTTCTCGATGAAGGTGGGCCGAATGGCCTCGTGGGCCTCCTGTGCTCCCTTGGACTTGGTTTTGTACTGCCGGGTGTGCACATACTCGGGGCCGAACTGTTCCAGGATAAACTTTTTGGCCGTTCCCAGAGCCAGGGAAGACAAGTTGGTAGAGTCGGTGCGCATGTAGGTAATGAGCCCCCGTTCGTACAGGGCCTGCGCTACCCGCATGGTGGTGGCTACCGGGAAATGCAGTTTGCGGGCGGCTTCCTGTTGCAGCGTAGAGGTAGTGAAAGGGGCTGCAGGGGAGCGGGTGCCCTCTTTTTTCTCTATGGAAGCTATGCGGTACGTGGCGCCGATGCTGTCCTGCAGGAAGGCCCGGGCATCGGTCTCGGTGGCAAAACGGCTGTCCAGCGTGGCTTTCACGCAGGTGGCTACGCCCTCCGGGCGCAGGTTGGCTTCTACCTTATAATAAAGTTCCGGTTCAAAGGCCATGATTTCCTTCTCGCGGTCCACGATGAGGCGCAGTGCCACGCTTTGTACGCGGCCGGCACTTAGCTTGGGCTGAATCTTGCGCCACAGGATGGGGGAGAGTTCGAAGCCCACCAGGCGGTCCAGCACGCGGCGGGCCTGCTGGGCGTTTACCAGGTTCATGTCAATGCTGCGCGGATGCTCCAGAGCATTCAGGAAGGCGGTCTTGGTAATTTCCTGATAGGTAATGCGGCGGGTTTTTTCCTCCGGCAGTTCCAGGGTTTCCATCAGGTGCCAGGAAATGGCTTCCCCTTCTCGGTCTTCATCGGAGGCCAGCCATACGGTTTCGGCCTGGGCCGACAGCTTCTTGAGCTCGGCCACTACATGCTTTTTATCGGCGGGAATAACATAGGTGGGCGCAAAACCGTTGGCCACATCTACGCTTAGCTTATGCTCCTCAAGGTCTCGTATGTGACCCACCGAGGCTTTTACCGTCCAAAGGTTCTTGTCCAAGTATTTTTGAATGGTTGTCGCCTTGTGCGGAGACTCCACTATTACCAGATTTTTACCGCTCATTGCCTTCAAATTTTCTGCAAAGTAAATGCGAATATGGGCAATTTTCCAAATTTTCTGTGTACTTTTGTAAACTGATATTTTGCCAAGACCTAAGGTCTTGTAAGGAACAAGATTTTTTGCCCATGACTCAAGATACCGTCAAGAAACTCACCCTTGCCTTCTGGACCATCCTGGTGGCTCCGGTAGTACTGCTGGTCCTCCTGCTGTGCCTGGTGTGGGCCTTCGCCGACATCCCCTCCATCGAGGAACTGGAGAACCCAGATTCCAAGCTGGCCACCCAGGTTATCGCCGAGGAAGGAGAAATCCTTACTACTTATCATATAGAGAACCGCACCTTTGTATCCTATGAAGAGCTGGCCCCCTCGCTGGTGCAGGCGGCGGTGGCCACAGAGGATAAACGTTTCTACCAGCATTCCGGCGTAGATCTCCAGTCCCTGGGCCGCGTGCTGTTCAAAACCCTCCTTTCCCGGGATTCATCCCAGGGCGGTGGTTCCACCATCACCCAGCAGCTGGCCAAGACGCTGTATCCCCGTGGGGAACATGTGGGCAAGGTAAAAATGGTATGGATTAAACTCAAGGAATGGATTACCGCCATCAAGCTGGAGCGCAACTACACCAAGGAAGAAATCGTGGACATGTACCTTAATGCCATCTTCTTTGGCTCCAACTCCTACGGTATTTCGTCGGCCGCCAATCAGTTCTTCGGCAAACGGCCCATCGAGCTTCAGCCAGAAGAAAGCGCCGTGCTGGTGGGCATGGTAAACAAACCCACCCGCTACAACCCGTCCATCAACCCAGACCATGCCCTTAAGCGCCGCAACCTGGTGCTGGACCGCATGTGCGAAATGAAATACCTCACAAAGCAGGAGCGGGATTCCCTGCAGGCGCTGCCCATCGTGCTGCACGCCCGTCAGGGAGACCGTACCACCGGCGTGGGCCCGTACTTCCGCGACATGCTGCGCCGCACCATGAGCGCCAAAAAGCCCAAGCGCAGCTCCTATTACCTGCACGAAGATTATGTGGTCGATTCCCTCCTCTGGGCCGACGACCCCCTGTACGGCTGGTTAAACAAGAATTCCAAAAGCGACGGCACCCCGTACAACCTGGACCAGGACGGCCTGCGCATCTATACCACCATTAATTACAAGATGCAGCGCTACGCCGAGGAAGCCATCGCCGAGCATTTGGGCAAGGACCTCCAGAAAGCCTTCGACCGGGAGCTAAAGTATCGCCGCAATGCCCCCTTCATGGCCGACACCGAAAAAAGTGTGATAGAAACCACCATGAAACAGGCCCGCCGCTGGAGCGACCGCACCCGCATGATGAAAGCCTCCGGCCACACGGACGCAGAAATAGAGGCTTCCTTCGGCCAGCCCGCCAAGATGCGCGTATTCACCTGGAACAAACCCGGGTACAAAGACACGCTCATGACCCCGGACGACTCCATCCGTTACTACAAATCCTTCTTCCGGGCCGCCTTTATGGCCATCGAACCCGGAACAGGCCACGTGAAAGCCTACGTAGGCGGCCCCGACTACCGTTATTTTAAATACGACAACGTGCGGCAGGGCCGTCGTCAGGTAGGTTCCACGGTAAAACCGTTCATTTACACGCTAGCCATGGAAAGCGGCATGACCCCCTGCGACCCCGTGCTCAACGCGCCGGTAGTAATTGTGGTTAACGGGGAAGAAACCTGGAGCCCCCAGGACACCCACGCCGACGGTACCATGGTAGACCTCACCTGGGGCCTGGCGCACAGCTCCAACTCCGTGAGCGCCTACCTCATGCAGCAGCTGGGCGCCCCGTCCATGGTGTCCATGATGCGCAAGATGGGCATCGGCGGCTTCATCGACCCTGTGGTCTCCCTTTGCGTAGGCGCGGCCGACCTTTGCGTGTACGACATGGTCACCGCCTACAACACCTATCCCTCGGGCGGCACCTATACCAACCCGCTGTTTGTAACCCGCATCGAAGACAGCGACGGCAACATCCTGGGCCAGTTCGCCGACAGAAAACACGAGTGCCTGTCGCTCAAGGCCACCGCCGAGATGATTCACATGATGCAGGCGGTTACCGGGCCCGGCGGCACTGGCTACCGTTTGCGTTTCCGCTACGGCCTCACGGGCCAGATAGCCGGTAAAACGGGTACCACCAACGACAACTCCGACGGCTGGTTCATTGGCTATACACCCAAAATTACCGCCGGCGTATGGGTGGGCGCCGAAGACCGATACGTGCATTTTGCCAACAACAACCTGGGGCAGGGAGCAAACATGGCGCTGCCCATCTGGGGCCTCTGGATGCAAAAAGTCTTAAAGGACGGCACGCTGGGCATATCGGCCGACGACGTTTTTGCCCCGGAATTCCAGGGCCCGTTCTGCGACGGAGAGGCCGGGCAGGCCGCCCCCGAAAAACAAGATTTGGAAAACTATTATTTCGAATAATTCCCTCATGGCCAAGTATCAATCCATTGCGGTTATTTATGGCAGCGACTCCTCCGAATGGGAAGTGTCGTGCCGCAGCGGCGAATTCACCGCTTCCCGCATAGACGAGTTCAAATACGACGTTTACGAAATCTTCGCCCGCTTCGGCAACTGGAAGCTGGTGGCCATGCGAAAGGCCAATTCCATGCGCGTACCCTTCCCGGAAGGTGCTCAGCCCCAGGTGGATAAATCCGATTTCTCGGTCATGGTGCTGGGAGAAAAAGTGAAGTTCGACTTTGCCTACATCATGCAGCACGGCGCCCCCGGAGAAACGGGCCTCATGCAGGGTTATCTTGAAATGCTGGGGGTTCCCCACTCCAGCTGCAGCGCTTTCGTCACCACGGTGGCCTTCGACAAGTATTCCTGCAAAAGCTATCTTCGTTCGGCCGATTTCGTAAAGCTGGCCCCCGACGCCTTCGTGCGCAAAGGCGACGACGTAGAGGCTTTCAGCGCCAAGGCGGTGGCTTCGCTGGGCCTGCCGCTCTTCGTCAAGCCCACCAACGCCGGTTCCAGCTTCGGCATATCCAAAGTAGATAAACCCGAAGACCTTCCCAAGGCCATTCGCTATGCTTTCTCGGAAGGAGAAACCGTCCTGGTAGAGGCTGCCATCACCTGTGAACACGAACTCACCTGCGCCGTTTACTTCGACGGCGTTCAGGTTCGCGCCCTGCCCGTTATCGAGATTATTTCCACCACCGGCTGGTTCGACTACGACGCCAAGTACAACGGCCTAAGCCGGGAAGTTTGCCCGGCCCAAATCCCAGACGCCCTGGCCAGCCAGGTGCAGGAAATTTCCCGCCGCATCTATAAGCACCTGGGCTGCAAAGGCCTGGTGCGCATGGATTACATATCGGCCACGGACGGCATTTACTTCCTCGAAGTGAACATTATCCCCGGCATGACCAATGCCTCGCTGGTGCCCAAGATGGTGCGCGCCGCCGGCCTTTCCATCACCGACTTTCTCACTACCATCATCGAGAACTCCTAAATGCTGCTAACAGATTTTCTGCATAAGGGCATCGCCGCCCTGGAGCCGCTTTATCCAACGGCCGAAGCCCGCAGCATTGTGCTCATGCTCTGCGAGGAGCTCCTGGGAACCAAGAGTTATACGCATATTGTAGAGCCCCAGTACCAGATAGAGAAAAAGTGCGAACAACCCCTGGCCGAAGCCATGCTCCGGCTGCAGGCCGGCGAACCCATCCAGTATGTCATTGGCAAAACAGAGTTCTGCGGCCGCACGTTCAAGGTTAGTAAAGATGTGCTTGTTCCCCGCCCGGAGACAGAGCTTCTGGTACGGGAGGCCATTAAGCTGGCCGGCAGGCTCAAGCGCATGCGCATCCCCTACGGCAAACAGGCCGACCCAGTGCGCGTACTGGACCTTTGCACCGGGTCGGGCAACATTGCCTGGTCGGTAGCCCTGGGCGTCCCCGGCGCCAGGGTGGTGGGCGTAGATGTCTCGGAGGGCGCCCTCAATGTGGCCCGCAGCCAGAATTTCTCGGCCGAACTAAAAAGTTCCGGCGCCCTGGCCCCCACTTTTGTGGCCGCCGACATCCTGGATACAGAGCAGGAATTCAATTACGGGGAATTCGACCTTGTCCTTTCCAATCCCCCCTATATCATGGAAAAGGAAAAGCCTCTGCTGCGGCGCAATGTCCTGGACTTTGAGCCCTCCGGCGCGCTGTTTGTCCCCGACGAAGACCCTTTGCTGTATTACCGTGCCGTAGTGCGCTGGTCGCAGCGCTTCCTGTCCAAAGACGGGAAAGGTCTCACAGAGGTCAATGAGGTCCTGGGCAGGGAAACACAGGAGCTTTTTGCTGGTTCGGGTTTCTCCCAAACAGAGCTGGTAAAGGATTTTTACGACAAAAACCGTTTCGTTTTTTATGTTAAATAGGCTTTCCAGGTGCACGGAAGGCCTGTTTTTGCATTTATCCGTGTAACACTTTTATACACGGATACTTTTCCGGTACTTTGCAGTAGGGATGCGGCCTAATGTCCGGTCCCTGGTGCTATGAAAAGGTTATGTTTGGTTTTGGGCCTCGCGGGCCTGCTGTCATGCGCAAAAGAAAATAGGGTTTCCGGTCCCGGTGATCCCCTGGAAGGAAGGCCGGTAACGGTAGAAGAAGTGGCTCAACTCTTTTCGGTGCTGCCGCTGGGAACGGAGCAAATGGCCGAGGTACACGACGCCGCCAGCGCATCGGCCGGCAACGGCTACGACGAAGAATACCTCATGCGGGACCTTTTTGCCTGTCCCGGTGCCGGGGTGGGGGATGATGAAGGTGCCGGTGCGGCTGCTGGGGTAGGTGCAGGTGCCGAGAGCAAGGCTTCGGCCTATGCCCGTCCGCTGCGGGATCTGCTGCGGGAAGCCGTCGGGGCCCGCACCAAGGCCGATGGCGGTGCTTTCCCAGAGAGTTGGCTGGATTCCCTGGCCGCCTCCGATATCCAGATCTACTGGCCTTTCTCCCAGTCCTGGGACGGGCAGCAGCTTCCTATAGTTACCTTCGACCCCGGAGATTACACAGAGCGCAACGTGGGTTATCGGCTGTGCGCCGACGGGTCGGCCCAAAAGGTCCTGGTAGACGAACAAATGGCCCGCGAGCAGCCGGTATGGGTGGTTAGCCGCAACTCCGACGCCGACTTCAAGTCCCTGGAAATGCGGCGCCGCGAAGACCCTTCCTGGGGTCAGGGCGGGGGAGACATCGTGGTGCGTGCTCCGGCGCCTTGTGCTCTGGGTGCGCCCAATGTCCCGGATGAGCCCCGTGCCCCTGGGGCACCCCGTGACGGCAAGGATTTCAAAACCCTGATCCTTCGCACTTTCAAGGCCAACCGTCAGTTTGACAGCTGGTTTGCCGGGGCCTCCGAATTTCTCATCAAGGTGGGCAAAGTAGAAGACTTCAGGGCGGCAACAGAGGCCGAACTAAGGCTGTACCAGCCCTCTATTACAGATTTTATGATAGTGGTTCGGCGCGGCCAGGTGGGGCAGGAACTCCCCTTCAACGCCGTACTGGTGTCGGAATGGACTTCACAGCTGTCCAACATTGCCTTCATGTGCATCGAGGACGACGGCGGCACCCGCAGCACCTGGAAGTGCTCGGCCATGGTCAAATACAACTCCAAAAGCTACGGCTTCGAGATAGAACTGCCCCTCAACTCCCGCGACGACATCGTGTGGCGCGGCTCCCTCACCCGCTCCTACATCGAGCGCTACAACGGCACCACCGGCAACTTCGGCGACGTAGACCTGGTCCTGGAGCTCATCTGATTCCCAGCCAGCTCGCTTGCCCCCTCGCTCACCGTTTGCTGCCCAGCCCGCCACTCGCCTGGTGTTTGGCTTGCCGCTCACCTCCGGCTGATTGCTTGCTCGCCATAGCTTTCTGGCTCCTCGCGTGCTGCTCAACGCAACTTGCTCGCCGCTTCCCTGGCCACCCGCTCGTTGCGCGGCTGGGCCTCACGTCCGCCGCATGCAAGTCGCATGGTTTGGCCACACGTCTGTCGCTGGGGCGCTCCTTGCTCGGCCTGGCCATACGTCTATCGCCTGGCAACTTGCCGCTCGGCCTGGCCACACGTCTGTCGCCTGGCAACTTGCCGCTCGGCCTGGCCACACGTCTGTCGCTGGGGCGGCCATTGCGCCAACCCCGGCCCGCCCCCCGGCTCCCATCGGATCGCTGCCGCGCCCTGGGTCTTTTCGCGCCCCGTTTCCCTGCAGCTTCTGCGCTTCCTGCGGGCGTCATCAACCTTCGGCGCCCCCTCCGCGAACCTCGGCAACCTGAACAGAAGCGTAAACGTTTTCTGTAACACGCATATAATCAATGAGATGCGAATAATTGATTATCTTAATACGAGTAACCAATATGTCATAAACAATTAATATTCAGTAATTTACAAAACACGCCTTGCTATGAGTAGAATCTTTTTTAGGGATATTATCAATCATTGCTATCAGCGCTCAGCCGATGGGGGAGTTATTTTCTATACTGAATGGGATTACCTTGTATGGTTTACCACCGTATGCACAACCGCCATAAAGTATAAGGTACAGATCCTTGCCATGTGCCCTATGCCAGACCACACGCACTTCTCTGTGGTAGCACGAACCAGGAAAGACTTGTCGGGCTTTATGGGGGTTTATACCCATGATTTTTCCCGGGCATACAATACCGCGTTTCATTTGAAGGGACCGTTGTTCAAACACAGTTTTGGCAGCGCGCCCAAAGTGGGAGCCAAAAAGGCCCGCACCAACTTAATCTATGTGAATAACAACGCGGTGGAACGTCAGCTGGCCGTAACGGCCGAAAAGTATCGTTGGAGTTTTGTGGCCTATGCTGCCAGTGATCATCCGTTCTCCGAAAAGCTCATTGTTCGCCAGTCCAGCCGGGCTCTGTATAGTGCCATAAAGGAAATCAAGTTTTGCAGGAAGCGAGGCAGGCCGCTTAATTACAAGCAGTTGAGCCGATTATTCGGCCCGCTCAATAAGCTGGAAAGAGAACAGCTGATCGATTATATCATTGTGCAGTACAACGTGATTGACTATGCTGCCGCCCTGGCGTTTTTTGACCACAGTTATGAGCATTATCTGACTGCTTTGCATGCAACAATCGGGAGTGAGTACGACTTGAATGAAGTCTTCATTGGGAAAAGCGACAAACATTATGACACCCTGACGAATCTTTTGTTGCAGAATAAGAGGTACTCCGATATCCATGAGATGCTGTCACTGGACCATGATGGCAAACAGGAACTGTTTCATTACCTTCGCGGTGCAACCAGTGTCATGGGGGCGCAGATAGCCAAGTACATCCATCTGCTACAGAGAACATAGCGCTCCATCTTGATTTATATAAATTACAAGTGGAACGATTCAAGTTACAGATAGAAGGGGCAATTTGTCTGTTTTTCGTAACTTTTTGATTTGTATTATGTTACATAAAGTTAGTCGTTTAAATGTGCCGACCAATTTTTCGTAACACGGTCATAATTTGTCAATTAAAAAATACGGTTCATTTACGAAAAAGAAAAAAAACAGTAACTTTGCAACGTACATATCGAAAGCGTTTGGCTTTTCCTTGTGATGAATCTCGACCATTCAAAAGTAACAGAGGAAAAGGGTATTAACGCTTGCATTGGCTATTCTCGGGTTCGCCCCAGATATAGCAAGTGTGAGCTATCTCCTTATTCATGTTACGGCAGTCGAGAGCCCATCACGGAATAAGACAAGGGGCTCACACTTTCGTTTTTTTAAAATGACCGCATGAGCACCACGGTAAAAAATATTTTTTTATGAAAAAACTATTATTCGCTGCACTTCTGGCAGCAGTGGTGGGAATCCTTGCGGTGTCTTGCAAAAAGGACGAAACGTCCCAAGAAACGAATGTGCTTGAAGGAACAAGTTGGAAGTATTCGGATGGAAAGAACGATACGGCAATTATCACTTTTACAACAAAGAAAGAGTGCAAAATCACCGTTAGTTCTTATGATTATATGAGTGGAGGAGAAATAATCGAGAAAGATGAAGGAATGTACACTGTGAAAAAAGATATCGTATATATAGACTGGGACAGAAATGGAAGTTGGGAAGGAGAGATTGTGGGAGAAAAAATTCTCATGGAGGTAGATGGGCAAACGCTAACATTTAAAAAGAGAGGCTAATCTTTCTGAGCTGTTTCTTGCAACTTGCTCAGATTCATACAGTTACGATAAATTGGTCATATCAAACGATATGACCAATTTATCGTAATACACAGAATATCAATATGTTACAAAAAACAGCCGAGGGCGCCACCCTTGCGGGCCCCGGTGCGTCCTTTGGCGTCCCGTCCAGCTCCGCTCGCGGCCGAGCCCGCTAGCTACACCGGCAGGGTTTTTTCGCGGAGCCAGGAGGCGACTTCGGGGGAGAGGCGGGGGCTGAGGACCTCGTAGACGTGGGCGTTGTAGGCGTTGAGCCATTCGCGCTCGGGGGCGGTGAGCAGCGAAACCTCCAGGCAGGAGGTGTCGAAGTGGCACAGGGTGAGCGTCTCCAGGCCCAGGAAGGAGCCAAACTCGCTGTCGCCCACCGGCCGGCAAAGGACCAGGTTCTCGTGCCTGATGCCGTGCATACCCTCCCGGTACAGGCCGGGTTCGTTGGAGGTAATCATGCCGGGCAGCAGCGGCTGGGGGTTAAAGTTTTGCCGGATATCCTGTGGGCCTTCGTGCACATTCAGGAAAAAGCCCACGCCGTGGCCGGTGCCATGGCCAAAGTTACGAAGCTTGCTCCACAGCGGCTCTCGGGCCAGCACATCCAGCTGGCAGCCGGCCGTTCCGCGCGGGAACACTGCCATGGCCAGGCCTATGTGCCCCTTGAGGCACAGCGTGTAGTCTTCCCGTTCCAGCGCCGTGCAGGGCCCCAGCGGTACGGTGCGCGTAATGTCGGTGGTGCCAAACAGGTACTGGCCGCCGGAATCGACCAGATACAGCCCCCTGGGTTCCAGCAACAGGGACCCCTGGGCTGGCGTTACGTAGTGCGGAAGCGCTGCTGAAGGGCCATAGGCTGAGATGGTTTGAAAACTGTCTCCCCTGTACCCGGGAACGGCAGCACGCAGCCGCCCCAGCTCGCAGGCGGCCTCCCACTCGTTCACGCGGCCGGCGTTTTGGGACACCCAGTACAGGAACTGTTCCATTACCACGCCGTCTTCCAGATGGGCTTCTCGCATGCCCTCAATCTCTGTGGCGTTTTTTTCGGCCTTCCAAAGGGCTATGGGAGAGGGCGTCTCAATGACTTCCGGCAGCATGTCGCCGTCGTCTATGGCGCCCCGCAGGGCATCGTTCAGTGTGTTGGGGTTCAGGCAAATGGTATCTACGCCGTCCAGCCGCAGGGAGGCCAGGGTAAAACTTATGTCGTCGTAGTCCACTATCTGTACGCCGTCGGCCGACAACTCATCAAAGCTGGCCGCGGTTTCCGAGTCGGGATCGGCGAAGGCATCCTTGCGCACAAACCAGAAGGCATCGTCCAGGGTAACCAGCAAGTAGGAGATAACCACCGGATTATAGGCAACGTCGGACCCGCGCACATTCAGCAGCCAGGCAATCTGGTCCAGCTCCGAGAGCAGCACGGCATCGGCTCCCTGCATCACCAGCCATTTGCGAAGACGGAGCAGTTTGGCCTCCCGGCTTTCTCCCGTGAGGTCTTCCCCCAGGGTGATGATGGGCGTGGAAGGCACTGCCGGGCGCTCTGTCCAAAGCGGAGAGAGTAAATCGGGGACCGGCACAATGATGGCCGACGGAACCGCCTCCTGCAGCTCCTGGATGGCCGACACACTCTGGCACAGGGCATCTACGGCAATAATGGGCTCGTCCAGCTCCAGGGAGGCAATCCACTCCGGAATGGGCACTTGATCTGGCACACGCATTTTGTGCAGCTGAATGCCGCTGCCTTCCAGTTGCTTTACCGCCTGGATAAAATAGCGGGTGTCGGTCCACAGGCCGGCATGGTCCATGGTAACCACCAGGTCTCCGGCTTCTCCGGTAAAGCCGGAAAGCCAGGCCACCTGTTGCCACCGGGGCGCCGGATACTCGCTGGCATGGGGGTCGCTGCCGCTCAGAACCACCATATCCCAGTGGTTTTCCCGCATAAGACTGCGCAGGGACTCCACTCTGGAGAAAAAGATACTTTCCATCTGGTACGATATTTTCACAAATATAGCTATATTTGTAGGAATTATAAAGCAAACAACCATGACCGAAGATCCCCTCCAGAGAATTGAACGCGAAGAACGCGAAAGACAAGAAAAACGCGGTCCCCGCACCCTCATGACCATACTGGCCATTGTGGCCGCCGCCCTGGCCCTGGTCCTGGGCTATCTCCTTTACCAGCGCAACGCCCTTGTGGGCCAACTGGAAAACGAGAAACAGGAACTGGCCCAGCAAGTGATGCAGCTGCAAAGCGACTTCTCTTCCTTAAGCTCAGACTACGAGAGCATTAACCATCAGCTGGACACCTCCCGCGAACAAGTGGCCATGCTCATCGAGAAACTGTCCAAGACAGAAGCCACCAACCGCGCCAAAATTCGTCAGTACGAAAAAGAGCTGGGCACCCTGCGCACCATCATGAAGGGCTACATTGTCCAAATAGACTCCCTGAACACCCTTAACAAGCGGTTAACGGCCGATGCCGCCGCCGCCCGCCGTGAAGCCGCCGAAAGCCGCCGCGTGAGCGAAGAACTTTCGCAGCAGGTGGAATCCCTCTCTACCCAGGTTAGCGTAGGCAAGATTCTCAAAGCCCGCGCCATCTCCCTTACCGCCTATTACGGCAACGACAAAGTGGGAGACCGTCACAGCCGTGTGCGCTACATGGTGGCCGGCCTGTCCCTGGTAGAGAATTCCCTGGCCGACCAAGGCCCGGTGCGCATCTATGTGAGGGTGAAGGACCCGGAAGGCGTGCTGCTGCTCAATAACCAGTCCACAGAATTCGCCGTAAACGGAGAAACGCTCCAGGCCACGGCCTCCCGTGAAGTGGATTACACCGGCAGCGAAGTAGACCTCTCGGTCTATATCAACGACGTAGGAGATTTCTCCAAGGGCATTTATACCCTGGAGGTATTCACGGCCCAAAGCCTCCTTGGACGCGCCGAATGCATGCTCCGATAGTATGATTTATATCCACGTCCCTTTCTGCAGAAGCTTCTGCATCTACTGCGACTTTTACTCGGAACCGGATCGCGCCGAATCCATTCGCCGCTACACCGACCAGCTGTGCGCAGAGATACGCCGGCGCAGCTCAGAAATAGACGACTCCCTTAAAACGCTGTATTTTGGCGGCGGCACCCCTTCGGTGCTGCCGCTAAGCGAACTTACCCGTATCCTCCTTACCCTGGAGGAATGCGGCCACGGCGGTCCCTACAAGGAATTCACCCTGGAAATGAACCCGGACGACGTTGTAGAAAAAGGCCTGCCCTATTTACAAAGCCTAAAAGCGCTGGGCGTAAACCGCGTGAGCCTGGGCTTCCAGTCGCTGGATAACGACCTCCTTCGCTGGATGAACCGCAGGCACGACGCCGCGCGGGCCCGGGAAGCCTTCCGTCTGGTACGGGAGGCGGGCTTCGACAACGTGAGCATAGACCTCATCTTCGGCCTGTCCAACCTGTCAGATGCCACCTGGGAAAAAACCATCGATGATACCATTGCCCTGGCACCGGAGCACATTTCCTGCTATCAGCTCACCGTGGACGGAGACTGCGTCCTTGCCCACAGGCTGGAAAGCGGGGAGTACGAGGAAGCCCCGGAGGAAGTTTGCCGCAGCCAGTACGACCTACTTTGCCAAAAACTGCGGGAAGCCGGTTACCTGCACTACGAAATTTCCAATTTCGCCAAGCCCGGGTACGAGGCCGTGCATAACGGCGGCTACTGGTCCCGTCGGCCCTATGTGGGCTTCGGCCCTTCGGCGCACTCATTCAGCGGAAGAGGCCGCAGCTGGAACGAATCGGTGCTGGACGGTTACGGCCACACACAGGAATCCCTCTCAATAGAAGACGAGAAAGTGGAAACCCTTATGCTGGCCCTGCGCACCTCCCGGGGCATAGACGCAGAATTCCTGCTGGCCAACTGCCTGCCTCAAAACGTAGAGCGTATGGTAGGAGAGGGTGCCCTTGTCAAAGTGGGGCGCCGCTACCGCATCCCGGAAGACCATTTCTTTGTGTCCGACCAAATTATTCGAGAACTTGTATGACCTATCTAAGAAGAGCCGTTAAATATTTTATCCAAATCACGGTCATTTTTGTGGTTATCATGGGGGCGCTCATGCTCACCGGCATGGTTTCCACAGACGTTACCGTGGCGTTTCGCAGTGGCTGGATGTCCATCGCCTACATCTTAGGCCTTTTTGCCGTCATGAGTGCCGCCTATCCGTTCTTCGGCTACGGGAAGCGCACGGTGCGCGTGGCCGGTGATCCCGCCGAAATATGGCCGTCCATCGATGCCGCCATGGCCTCCCGCGGCTATGTGAAGGCCGGGGAAGGGAAGTATAAGCTTTCGTCGGCCGTGAACCGTGCTGCCAGGCTGTGGGAAGACACCATTACCATTACGCCCGTGCTGGGCGGTTTCCAGGCCGAAGGTCTGGTGCGGGATCTGGCCCGCGTAGTCTCGTCTATTGACCATAAAATCAATCACTATGGCAACTGATACCCAAACTTTCAAAACGGTGGCCACCTTTACCGAAAAAGTGCTGGCCGACATGTGCGTAGCCATGCTTGCCGATAACGGCATCCCCGCCGGCGCATTTGGCGCCGACTCTTCCTATCCGTCCCTTAGCTTTGCCAGGAATATTGAGGTGAAGGTAAATGAGAGCGACTACGAGGCCGCGATGAGCATCTTGGCCGCAGCCGACAAAGCCGAGTAAAACTCCTGCCCAAAAGCATCTGTTAGCGGTCCGCGGAGGAATTCGTACACACGGATTCCTTCGCGGCGCCCTTTTTCGTAGGCGTCCTTGCAAATACTCCAGCGGTGCAGGTTAAGCCCTACGCGCCCGCCACCCAGTTCCACAACCCTTATGGGATACAGGGCACAGGAAATGGGCTTTTTAAAAGGAATGAGGCCTTTGCAGTACTGCCGTTCAATGGCGCAGAAACAGTTCCCCTGGGGATCTATGTGGCAATAGGCGCATTCTTCGCTGCCGGGAACCACCGGCGTTACCAGGTCTCCCTCCCGGTCTATCTCGAAGAAGCCTTTGGTGGCCACAGCATCGCGGCCGGCCTGGGACATGAGCGGGGCATACTGCTCGTAGTGGGCCTCCAGTGGCTCCAGCTCCTCTTCTTTGAGCGGAGCGCCGCTGTCGCCAATAATACAGCAGCAGCCTTTGCAAACCGGGTAGTCGCAGGCGAAGTACTCCAGAACGACCTCTTCCCCTACCAGGACATCGCCTATTTCTATTATGGTACCAAAGTCCTTTCTGCTCATGGAACAATGTATTCTATGCGTCCGCCCGAAGCCAGCGTACCCAAGAACTCGCACACTTTGGTGGAAGTAATGCCGCCGATGCTTTGGGGATAGCGGGAAGTAATGTCTTTATTGGCGGCATAGCGGGCAACCAGGGTGGTTACAAAGCCGGCGCCGGAGGAAAGGACTTGCCCGGTATGGTCCAGTTCGCGGGCTTTCCAGGCCTCTATGTCGCTGTCTGGCACCGGCGTAAGGGCGGCTTCCTTGATGGCGGCTCTTATCGCGGTAAGGGCGCGGTGCGGATCGGCCTCCGGGCTAACCGGCAGGCAAGTGATGAGGATTTGGTAGCGCTCCTGCGGCTGCACCCTGTAATTAACTTCTACGCGAGCGCTGAAGGCGTGGGTTGCCAGATGCCTTACAAGCGACTGATTTAACGCTTCTGTGGCTATCTGTGCCGTGTAGTAGGATTCGGCCGTAAAGGCGTATCCGGCGTCCATCAGGACATACAGGCCCTTGGGCCCTTCCTTCCCGGTAAGGGTGATGGTGCCGCTGTGGGGATAATACTCCACCGGTTTGCGGGGAGTAACGGCGTGGGAGGTGCGGAAGGCCCCCAGGTACTTGGTAAGGTGGCGCTTCACGGCGGCCTGGTCCAGGTCTCCGGAGAGGATGAGGATGCCGTCGCTCATGCGTGAAAAGCGGTCGTCGTAGTAGTGGTTGGCCTTTTGCAGGGTTTCTTTGGAAAGCGCTCCGGGCAGTTTTCGGGCCGAATAGGTGAAGCCGGGAGCCAGATGACTGCCCAGCGTGGCGCCCACGGAGAGCGGCGCAATCTGTTGCGAACGAAGGTAGTAGTTCCATTCCCGCTCATTGGGCTCCCGGTCGTTGGCTACGGCAAGGAGCGCCTTTAGCAACAGATGCAGTTTGCCGGAGGGCGCATCGCCGGAAATGACCATGCTGTTAAGCGCCACCTGGGTTTCCATGCCAATGCCGTTGCCTTCCAGCATGTCGCGGAAAGCCCACGCCTGCAGGCCGGCCACATCGTATAAAGAAAGGAGGTCGCCCATATAGCCGCCTTCGCCTTCTTTCAGTTTGCCAATTTGGGCCAGGCCGCCGTTTAGCAGCAGGGCATAATTGAACATGCCGCAGCCCTTTACCTGTTTATAGGCCACGCGCATGCCGTTGGAGAAGGTCCACAGGGTGCCACCCGTTACGGGCTCTACTTTTTCACTCTTGATTTTTACCTTGGTGGCGTTCACTTCCAGGCCCACCGTGTCGGCCAGGTGCCACAGGTACTGTTTTCCGCTGGGTGTGCGGCTGGCCTCCAGGTAGGGCTCGAAGTAGCGGAACAGGGCATCTCCCACGGTGTCGGTGGTGTCGTGGGGCGCAACGGGGCCAAGTTCCAGGGTTAAGTTCTCCAGCGGGTTTAGCAGGGCATCGGCGTACTCGTTAAAAAAGCGGGTTTCTACCTCGTCGGACAGCTTTTTGCGGGCAAAGTAGCGCAGTGGCTCCGTGTAGGGGGCCAGTTGCGCGCCATAGAGGAAGTTTCCTATGCAGCGGTGCACGTAGTCGTCGGCCGACGGAATCTCCTGGGCCCGGCGCCGCACAGAGGGGAGCAGCACCTGTTTGGACTGGTAGAATTCTTCGGGGGACACGCCGAAGCGGTCCATTTCGGCCACGGTGCGCGAAAGAATGTCCAGGGTGGCGTTCAGGTCTCCGGGGGCTACGCTCACTTGTACGGCATACTGCTCGTCGTCGGCTTGGTCGGCGCTGCGGCGGGAGAAAAACTCGATGCTGCTATAGGGGATGTTGGCTTCCCGCAGATTCTGTTTGAGCCTGTGCTCCAGCAGAATGCGGAATTCCATGCTAAAGAGGTCTGTTACGATGGCCTGCGACGTGTTCATGTAGTCCCGGGGAATACGGGCGCCGCTGTAGGCCACTTTTACGTGGGCCGGCCCTCCCTCTAATAATTCCACTACGGGCGCGGGCCTGGGTTGCCACTGGTAGGGGTGGCTGGCGGCGGGCTGCGGCAGGCGGGAAACCAGCATGGAGAAGACGCTCATTTTTTTCTTTAGTTCCGTAGCGTCAAGGTCTCCGCTCACAATGATGGCCTGCGGCACCTGTTCCTCGGCCATGCGTTCGAAACTGTACAGAAGGAGGGAATCCAGCACCTGGGGCCTGTAAATGGGGATGTCGGTAAAACGGTACACGGAGTTTCCGCCCTGCTGTACAAGAAAACCCTGCTGGCCGGGATCCAACCCCATGCGGCTAAGGAAGCTCTTGTCCAGTGCGGCCAGCTTGGCCGGACTTAAAGGGAGGCCCTGCTGCACCAGTGCCATTTGGGCATAGCCTTTTTGCACCGGGTTGGTTATTATATAGTAGGTGGCCCCGCAGCCCAGGGAACCGCGCTCAATGCGGGCGTCCATCCCCAGTTGCGGTAGGGAGGGTTGCGCCGGCACGGTTATTGACGGAAGGAGTGCGGCCAAAAGGGCCACCAACAGGGTTTGTAGCCTGTTAAAATGCATTTTAAACAAGTTTTCGTGCAAAATTACAACATATTTTGTTATTTTTGCAATCCGTGTGCTAGTAAGTGTATATTTAAAGTATAAAGTGATGAAAAGATTTTTTGTAGCTCTCGCAGCATTAGCCCTTGCCGCATCGGCAGCGCTTGCACAAGACTTCTCTGCAGCCGTAGAACTTTACAACGCCGGTGGCGAAGCCATTAACGCTGGAAACAAACTGGAAGCCATCCAGCAGTTCAAACAGGCCCTTGTCCAGTTCCAGGGCGTCACAGAAGGCGACCAAGCCGAGCAAGCCGCCGAAAAAGTAGCCGACCTTAAAGACCGCATTCCCAATATCTATCTGTCGCTGGTCAACGATCAACTCAAGGAAGGCAATTTTGACGCCGCCCTTGCCACCCTGGAGGAAGTAAAAGCCGTAGCGGCCGAATATGGCAACGAGGAAGCCGTGGCCAAAGCCAACGACAAAGCCTTTGGCGCCTACTCCAACAAGGGTCAGGCCCTCCTCAAGGCCAAAGATTTTGCCGGTGCAGCCCAGGCCCTCGATGCCGCTGTTGCCCTTAAGCCCGAAAATGGTGCCGTGTATCTGCTTCTGGGACAGGCCCACATGAACGCCGGAGAGTTCGACCAGGCCATCGCCGCCCTGGAGAAAGCTTCAGAGCTTGGCAAGGAAGCTCCCGCCAACAAGCTCCTTTCTACCGTATATCTTAAGAAAGGACAGGCCCTTGGTAAGGAAGGCAAAGCCGCCGAGGCTGTGGCTGCTCTGCAAAAGTCCAACAGCTACGTAGAAAGCGCCAGCGCCTACCAACTCATGGTGAACAACCTCACCAAGCTGGGCAAGACCAAAGACGCAGAAGCTGCGCTTAAGAAGTATCAGGAGCTGAGCGGTAAGAAATAATTACTGGTTCAGCGCATCGGCGCTCTTGATAAAGCCGGCAAGGTCTTCCTCCGATACATGGAAGTTCTGCATTTCGCCGGAGAAATATTTATCATAAGAGCCCATGTCCACAAATCCGTGACCGGAGAGGCAGAAGAGAATAGTCTTCGCTTCTCCGGTTTCCTTACATTTAAGGGCCTCGGTAATGGTGGCGGCAATGGCGTGGCAGCTTTCCGGGGCAGGGATAATGCCCTCGGTCTGGGCAAACAGTACGCCTGCCTTGAAGGAGTCCAGCTGCTCTATGTCGACGGCTTCCATGAAGCCATCTTTCATGAGCTGGCTCAAGATAACGCCGGCGCCGTGGTAGCGCAAGCCGCCGGCATGGATGGAGGCGGGCTTGAAACTGTGCCCCAGGGTGAACATGGGAAGCAGCGGGGTCATGCCGGCTTCGTCGCCAAAGTCGTACTCGAACTTTCCACGGGTGAGTTTGGGGCAGGAATAGGGTTCGGCTGCAATGAAGCGCGTCTTTTTGCCCTCCTGGATGGTGTGACGCATAAACGGCAGGGCCAGGCCGCAGAAGTTGGAGCCGCCGCCAAAACAAGCAATGACCATGTCGGGGTATTCGCCGGCCAGGGCCATTTGTTTTTCGGCTTCCAGGCCAATGACCGTCTGGTGCAGGCACACGTGATTGAGCACCGAGCCCAGGGCATACTTGCAGTTGGGGGTGGTCATGGCCAGTTCGATAGCTTCCGATATGGCGCAGCCAAGGGAACCGCGGTCGTTGGGATTACGGGTAAGGATGTCCTTGCCGGCACGGGTGCTCATGGAGGGGGAGGGGGTTACTGCCGCGCCGAAAGCCTGCATGATGGAACGCCGGAAAGGCTTTTGCTCGTAGCTCACCTTTACCATATATACCGCACAGTCGATGCCGAATTTTTTTGTGGCATAACTTAGCGCACCGCCCCACTGCCCGGCGCCGGTTTCTGTTGTTAAGTTGGTAATGCCCTGCTGTTTGGCATAATAGGCCTGGGCAATGGCGCTGTTTAGTTTGTGGCTGCCGGCGGGCGACACACTTTCGTTCTTGAAGTAGATATGGGCGGGCGTTCCCAGCGCGGCCTCCAGTTCATAGGCCCGCACAAGGGGAGTGCAGCGATAGGCGGCATATTGCTGTCTCACTTCCTCCGGAATGGGAATCCACTCGTCGGTTTGGTTCAGCTCCTGCCGGGCGCATTCCTCGCAGAAAATGGGATACAGGTCCTCTGGCGAGAGCGGCTGCCGGGTTGCCGGATGCAGGAACGGCAGCGGCTTGTTGGGCATAACGGCCTGGATATTAAAATAGTGCGTAGGAATCTCCGATTCCGGAAGCATGAACTTCTTCTGTTTCATATCGGTTGTATTAATTATTCGGCATTAAAAAAATAAGGCCTGCTGTAAGTTTGGCAGGCCTTGTAAAATTGTGCTTATGCTTTTACAAAGTCTGCAGCAGGGTGGCCGTCCACTGGTTGGATGCGGTAATATAGTTGGCCTCTATGTAGGCGTTCACGGCGGTGGCTACGAACAGGCAAACGATAAGTGCGGCAACCACAATTCCAATCACTTTAAGGCGGCACAGCCACTTCTTGTTGTTCCAGCCAATGGTTTGGAACATGCTCCAGAAACCGTGCTCCAGATGCAGGAACAGAGCCACGAACCAAACAATGTAGCAGGCTACCACCCACCAGTTCTTAAAGGTCATGAGCAGCAGATAGTAGGGGTTTTCGGCCTCTGCGCCCAGGAACTCCTGCAGTTGCATCTTGGCCCAGAAATGCGTGAGGTGGAAGCCCAGCAGGCCCAGTACCAGAATGCCCAGGATGGCCATATTCTTGGCGCTCCAGCTATCGTTTTTGGCCTTGGATGCCACTTCATAGCGCTTGAAGCCGCCCCTGCGGATATAATTGTCTACGGTGAGCCAGATGCCCCACACGATGTGCAGAACAAAGCCCAGGGCCAGGACGGGGACCATGATCTTGATAACGGGAGAGGACATGAAGTCGCAGCCCAGTTGGAACCAGCCGTCGCCGTGGGAGTAGGGGATGGCGTCGGCCGCTACTTTGCCGAAGCGCCCGCCCAGGGAATCGATGACCGAGAAGAAATTAATGGTGCCATGCAGCAGCAGGAACACAATAAGAAAAGCGCCGGTAACGCTTTGGATGAACTTCTTGCCGATAGAGGAGGTAAAAAAGTTAGCCATTATTAGGTTTAGTTAATTGTCTTATTATGCAAATATAGGAATCTTTCTTGGAAGTTTCCCAATATTTCGATACTTTTGTTTACGAATTATCCCTAAGCAATCCTATGTACAAAAGAGTCCTACTGAAACTTAGCGGCGAAAGCCTGGGCGGCCCCGCCGGAAAGGGGCTGGATACGGCCTGGTTGGAAAAGTATGCCAAAGAAGTGGCGGCGGCGGCCAAAGCCGGGCTGCAAATTGCCATCGTTAACGGCGGCGGCAACATCTTCCGCGGCCTTCAAGGGGTGGGCAAAGGCTTCGACCGCGTAGACGGCGACAAAATGGGCATGCTGGCCACCGTTATCAACTCCCTGGCGCTCAAAATGTTCATCAAGGCCGAAGGCGTAGATGCCGAGGTTTTCACCTCTACCCCCATGGAGCCGCACGCCAAGTACTATATGCGGGACGAAGCCGTGAAGGTGCTGGAGCGCGGCGGCGTAGCCCTCATCGCGGGCGGCACCGGCAACCCCTTCTTCACTACAGACAGCGGCGCTGCTCTCCGCGCCCTTGAGATAGGCGCCGACGCCCTCCTCAAAGGCACCCGCGTAGATGGCGTCTATACCGCCGACCCCGAAAAAGATCCTTCGGCCGTCAAGTACGAGGAACTCTCCTTCGACGAAGCCATCTCCAAGCACCTTAAAGTGATGGACCAAACCGCCTATGCCCTTTGCTCAGACGGAAAGATGCCCATCATCGTCTTTGACATGAATCAAAGCGGCAACCTTACCAAGCTCCTGGCCGGAGAAAAAGTGGGCACCCTGGTACACCCTTAAATGAAACGCATCCTCCTCTCCCTTCTGCTGGGCCTGGCCGCTTGGTCGGTTTGTGCCCAGAGTAAGATCGTTACCGAAAGTATCAGTAGCGAATCCCTTCGTTGCACCCAGTCCTACAACGTTTATCTTCCCGCCGGCTATGATGCAGCCCAAAGCTACCCGGTAGTGTATTTGCTGCACGGTCTTTATGGCGACTATACCAATTGGGTGAACCAAGGCCGAATGAAAGACGTGGCCGACGAACTGATAGCCTCCGGCGAGGCTTGTCCCATGGTCATTGTCATGCCCAATGCCGGAAGCTCTGATGTACACGGCTACCAGAACGGTTACTTTAACGTAGAGGACTGGCCCTACGAGGATTTCTTCTTCAGGGAACTGCTCCCTGCCGTGGAACAAAAGTTCAACTGTGGCGGCAGCAAGGGCCGGCGGGCCATCATGGGCCTGTCCATGGGTGGTGGCGGCGCCATCGTGTATGCCCAGCGGCACCCGGACCTTTTTTCCAGCAGCTACGGCATGAGCGCCTGGCTGGACCACAAAGACCGCAATGTTCGCGGCACTGACCACCCCGGCAGCAAGCTCGCCCTCACCGACCGCTCGGTCCGCGCCCATTCGGCCCTGGACTTCGTGGCTAATGCCAACCCTCTTACTCGTGAAAATCTAAAAACCGTGGCCTGGTTTCTGGACTGCGGCGACGACGACCACCTCCTGCGCCTGTCCGTAGACCTGCACCTGCTCCTGAAGTCGGCCGGCATCCCCAGCGAACTGCGTGTCCGTAACGGCGGCCACACCTGGGAGTACTGGCACCTGGCCCTCCGCACCGCCCTTCCCTTCGCCACCCGCAACTTCTCCCGCCCGTAACCGGCCAGGGCTTAGTCTATAATGACCAGGGCGGACGAAGGGTGATTGAAATGAAGGGAAACGATAGGGGAGACCGTGCGGTTAAGGGTGGCTTTCCACCAGGCATCGAACACTACGCCGTCGGTGGGCCACTGCAGGCCTTCGGAGCTGATGCGAAGGGTGTTGTCGGCCGAAAAGAGCGAGAAGCGCCGGCCTTCTCCCAGGTGCAGTTCGCAGCTATCCGTAATGGCAAAGGCCGATGAAAAATCGGACACCATGGCTACCCGCCGACCTCCCAGGTCCAGCAGACGGGGAAACTCCATGAGTAGTCCCAGGTTTCCCACCGTGTGGTCTTCCCGCAATCCCGTGGCTCCCAGAATGGTAATTTCCTGCACCTCCGGGTGCGCTTGAAGCACCCAGCGCATGGCCTTGGTAAGGTCGTTGTAGTCTTGCTCGGTCTCGTGCACCAGCACGGCCGAAAAGCGCTCCTGTAAGTCCTGAGGGAGGGAATCCATGTCGCCAACCACGGCCAGCGGTTGTGCCTGCGGGCGCTGCTCCAGCCAGCGGCTCAGCGCCCCGTCGCAGCACACTACGCCTTCGGCCGAATCCAGCAGGAACAGCGGATACGGCTCTGTGGGGAAGGCCCCGTTACACAGTATGACAATGCTGTCCAAGCTATTCGTCCTCCTTTGGAGCGGCTTTGGCTATCTCGGTCTTGGACGTGCCGGGCGTAGCAATATAGGCGGTGGGATTCCGGAAGCCCAGCAGGAAACTGCGAACATCCATGCGCTTTTTGCCCGCCAGCTGAAGGTCTGTGATGGCAATGGCGCCGTCGGCCGTGGCAATGGCAAAATAGGTTTTTCCGTCGCTCAAAACCGTTCCGGGCGCCGCATGCAAATCCGTGCGCATTTCCCCGAAGAACACCTTAAGTGTTATCGGCTGGGCATTGGGCGTGGAAGGTAAGGCCCCTTCCGGCGCATCGGCCCTATTTTCAGCGCCGGAAAGGGCACTGCCTTCCAGGCTTGCGGCCGGTAGCAGTTCTGTGTATGCGCAGGGGAACGGGGACAGGCCGCGGATAAGGTTGTACACGTGTTTGGTGGTGTCGTTCCAGTCTATGTGCTGCAGCTCGTGGGTGAGTTTGGGCGCCGGTTTCAGGAGCTCCGAGCCCTGGATGAAACTGCGCTGGACACGCAGTTCCACGTTCTTTTGTACAATGCCCTCTACGGTTTCCAGCACCAGCGCCGATCCCAGTTCCATGAGTTTGTCGTGCAGGGTTCCGGCTGTGTCGGTGGGTTCTACCCGGCACTCGTTGCGCAGGATGATGCCGCCGGTGTCTATTTGCTTGTCAATCATGAAGGTGGTGACGCCTGTGATATTTTCGCCGTTAATCACGGCCCAGTTGATGGGGGCGGCGCCACGGTATTGCGGCAGCAGGGCGGCATGGAGGTTAAACGTGCCCAGCCGGGGCATGCTCCAAACAACTTCCGGCAGCATGCGGAAGCCCACCACCACAAATAAATCGGCTTTCCAGGCGGCCAGGTCCTTTAAAAAGTCTTCGTCGCGCAGTTTTTCCGGCTGCAACACCGGCAACTGGTGCGCTACGGCATACTGCTTCACGGCGCTTTCGCTTACCTTGAGCCCGCGTCCCGACGGTTTGTCGGGAGCAGTCACCACGCCCACCACCTTGTAGCCGCTGCGCAGCAAGGCATCCAGCGGTCCCACCGAGAATTCGGGCGTGCCCATATAGACAATGCGTGTTTTTCTGAACATACGGAAGAATTTGCTTTTTACCCGGCGCAGCCCGCTCTTAAAGAGATCGGCGTTGAACAGGCTGGCGTCCTGGATGGCCTTGATGGTGAGGAACGCCCCGATGGGCGCCAGCACAAAGGCCGAAATGAATTTACCCACAAAGGCCGATGTGGCCCCGTTGGAGGCCAGGCGCTCGCCGGTGATATCTACCACCCAATACAGCACGAACATCAGCAGCGAGATGATGGCCGGCGTTCCCAGGCCGCCCTTCTTGATAAGGGCCCCGATGGGCGCGCCGATGAAGAACAACAGCAGACAGGCCAGCGCCTGGGCGAACTTCTTCCAAATCTCTACATCCGTGCGGTGAATCATGTGGGTGTAATAATAGCCGTCCATCTCCTGCCCCTTGGCCAGGCTCTCGTACTGCCGGGCGGCCTCGGCGGCCTTCCCCAGCGCGGTTTCCTTTTCCTTGAGGGTTTTCCAATGGTCGGCCGAAGGAGGAGGCATCACGGCCTGGGCCTGTTCCCGCCAGTTAGTGTCCAGCTGATTCATGTGGCCCAGATACCCTTGTGCGCGGAAGTCTCTAACATGCTTCATCGTTCCCTCCCGCACCAGGTTGGAAAGGGAGTCGTGCCCGTGCCGCAGCTGCTTGAGGCTCATGGACTTTACCTGTTCTCCGTACCGGGCGCTGTCGGAGTGGTGGAAGGCGTAGTTCTCCAGTGGAATCACCAGCTCCTGGCTGCGGAACTGAATGCGCTGCAGGGCCAGGGTGGTGTCGCGGTATTTGCGCTTGTTGTCTTCCTGATAGTTCACGCCGCTGAACAGCTGGAACGTAAGGTAGTCCTTGGCCTTGGACATGCGGATGATCCCGCTGTCGGCCACGGTTATGCGGGTATTGCCCTTCCCCACCGAGTGGTCGTACACCTGGATGTTGTACATCATGCCCGTCTTTTTGTTGCGGCTGTCTATGCGCAGGATGTATCCCTCGATGCCGTCGTAGAAGATGCCGGTGGGGATTTTTATCTCGCTCTTGGTGCGGCCGATATCGTCGCGCATGGTGTAAATCTGGTTGATGGAGTAGGGGACCAGCCTGTCGCCCACGTAATAGGCGCCGATACTGATACCCACGCTCACCAGCACCATGGGTGCCAGCACGCGCGAAAGGGAGATGCCCGATGCCTTCATGGCGGTGAGCTCGAATTTCTCGCCCATGTCGCCGAGGGTCATCATGGAGCTGAGGAGCGTGGCCAGCGGAATGGCCAGCGGCAGCGTTTGGCAGCTGCCCCACATGAGGAATTCCAGAATAACCTTGAATTCCAAGCCCTTACCCACCAGCTCGTCAATGTACAGCCACAGGAACTGCATCACCAGTATGAACGTGACAATCGCAAGGATCGCGAAGAACGGTCCTATAAACGATTTCAGCAGGAACTGGTCTAGTTTTTTCAAGCGGTAGCTATATCAATTAAGGTTTCAAGTGCCTGGGGCAGGCCTTCCAGCAGGCGGCCGCCTGCTGTGGCCAGGCCGGGTTGTCCGCCGCCGCCGCCCTGGATGAACTTGGCGGCTTCGCGGATATCCTTTCCGGCATTGCGGCCTTTGGCAACCAAATCGTTGGAATACATGAGCACCAGGTTGGGCTTTCCGTCATAGGAGAAAGCGCCGGCCAGTACAAAATTCTGCACCTTCTTCTGCAAAAGCAGGGCCACGTTGCGCACGATGGAAGGATCGGCGCTGCTGTCAAAGCGCACCACCTTGATGCCGTTTACCTCTGTGGCTTCGGCCTCCAGTTTGGCGGCCAGGGCGGCGGCTTTCTCGGAGGCTACGGCTTCCAGTTGTTTGCGGGCATCGGCGTTCTCCAGCACCAGTTTTTCAATGGCGCTCTTCAGGTCCGGGGCGTTGTTCATGAGGGTTTTCAGGCCCTTCAGGAGGTCTTCCATGTGGTGGACGCTCTCCAGCGCCTGCGCGCCAGTAACAGCCTCGATGCGGCGCACGCCGGCGGCCACGGCACTTTCCGACACAATTATGAACAGGCCGATGGTGCCGGTGTTGGAGGTGTGTGTGCCACCGCACAGTTCTACAGAGTCGCCGAAGCGCACCACGCGCACCACATCACCGTATTTCTCGCCGAAGAGGGCCATGGCACCCATGGCGCGGGCCTCGTCCATGGTGGCGTCGCGCTTTTCTACCAGCGGGAAGGCCGAGCGGATGAGCTGATTCACGCGAATCTCTACGTTCCTAAGCTCTTCGTCGGTCATTTTCTGGAAGTGGGAGAAGTCGAAGCGGAAGTAGTCCGGGCCCACGAAGGAACCTTTCTGCTCCACGTGGGTGCCCAGCACTACGCGAAGGGCCTGGTGCAGCAGGTGGGTGCAGCTGTGGTTGTTCTGGATGTGGCGCCTGCGCACGTTGTCTACCACCAGGTAGAAGGTTTGGGTGCTCACAGAGGGCAGACGCTCGGCCAGATGGATGGTGAGGTTGTTCTCCTTGATGGTGTTCAGGATTTGGATGCGCTCTCCGTTTTCTCCTTCGATGAAGCCGGTGTCTCCCACCTGGCCGCCCATCTCCCCGTAGAACGGGGTGCGGTCAAACACCAGCTGGTATAACTCCTTGTTCTTTTGCTTTACGGTGCGTTGTTTGAGCAGGTGAACGCCTTTTACACGCAGGGTATCGTAGCCCACGAATTCTACGTCGGCTTCTCCGAACACCATCCAGTCGCCGAATTCGCTCGAGGTGGCGTTGCGGGCACGTTCTTTTTGCTTGTCAAGTTCTACGTTAAAGCCCTTGAGGTCTACGGTGTAGCCTTTTTCGGCGGCAATCAGTTCCGTAAGGTCGATGGGGAAGCCGTAGGTGTCGTACAGTACAAAGGCATCGGCGCCCGGAATAACCTTGCTTTCGGCGTTTTTGGCCATGTTGTCCTCCAGCATGCGAATACCGCGGTCCAGGGTGCGCAGGAAGGCGTTTTCTTCTTCTTTGATAACGCTGGAAATGAGTTTTTGCTGGGCGGGAAGTTCCGGGTAGGCTTCGCCCATATCGGCCACCAGCTGAGGGATTAGGCGGCACAGGAAGGGCTCCGAGAATCCCAGGAAGGTGTAGCCGTAGCGCACGGCGCGCCGAAGGATGCGGCGAATCACATAGCCGGCCTTCACGTTGGAGGGCAACTGACCGTCGGCGATGGAGAAAGCGATGGCGCGAATGTGGTCGGCAATTACGCGCATGGCCACCTGGACATTGCCGCCCTCGGTGTACTTGTGCCCCGAGAATTCTTCCACTTTGCCGATGAGCCCGCTGAATACGTCGGTCTCATAGTTGGAGTGCTTGCCCTGGAGAATCATGCAAAGGCGCTCGAAGCCCATGCCGGTGTCGATGCTCTTGGCGGGCAGCATTTCCAGATGTCCGTCGGCCTTGCGGTTATACTGCATGAACACCAGGTTCCATATTTCAATAACCTGGTCGTTGTCGGTGTTTACCAGTTCGCGGCCGGGCTTGGCGGCAATTTCCTTGTCTGAGCGAAGGTCAATGTGAATTTCGCTGCAGGGGCCGCAGGGGCCGGTGTCGCCCATTTCCCAGAAGTTGTCGTGCTTGTTGCCGGTAAGAACGTGGTCTTCCGGGAGGTGCCTGAGCCAGGCCTTGCGGGCCTCGGTGTCCAGGGTGGTGCCGTCTTGTTCGTCGCCTTCGAATACGGTGGCGTACAGTTTGGTCTTGTCAATGTGATAGACCTCTGTGAGCAGTTCCCATGCCCAGTCTATGGCCTCGCTCTTGAAATAGTCCCCGAAACTCCAGTTGCCCAGCATCTCGAACATGGTGTGATGCCGGCCGTCGTGGCCCACGGCTTCCAGGTCGTTGTGCTTGCCGCTCACGCGCAGGCACTTCTGGCTGTCGGTGGCGCGGGGGAATTTGGGCGCGCTGTTGCCCAGGAAAATATCTTTGAACTGGTTCATGCCCGCATTGGTGAACATGAGGGTAGGGTCGTTCTTGATGACCATGGGGGCCGACGGCACTACGGTGTGACCTTTGGAGGCGAAGAAGTCCAGGTACTTCTGACGAATTTCTTTGGATGTCATATACAAGCCTTAATTATAATAATAGCCTACAAAGTTAGGTATTTTTGAGCAAAAATCCTTGCGGGAGGTACAGAATGTGCATGTTGGGGAAAATGCTTATCTTTGCAGGACGTGGCCAAAACAAAAAAATACGGCGGATGGAAACTCATGGCGGTAGTGCTTTCGGGCATCGCCCTGTTCCTGCTGTATATGTGGGTGCACGTGTGGGTGCGGGGCTTGGATTTGCCCAAAACGCGCATCCTAAAGCGCCAGAATGCCGCCTGGAGCACCCGTATGGACCGTCTGTCCCAGCAGCTGGACCGCCACCACGAAGAACTTTCCATGTTGGAGATCCGGGACGATAAAATTTACCGTTCAGTGTATGGCCTGGACGAGATTCCGCAGGCGGTGCGCGGGAGCGGGCTCAAGGGAGAAAGCCGCTATGCAGCCCTGGAAGGGACCGCCCTGCTGGACGTTGCCCGCCGCCTGGATGTGCTGGAAAAACGGGCCTACATCCAGTCCCGTTCCTTTGACGATATTACGCAGCTGCAGCAAACGGCCGGCGATATGGCCGCTCACATTCCGGCCATTTCGCCCATCAACACAGACCGTTCCACCTATCATATGTCCAGCCCTTTCGGCTATCGCTCAGACCCTTTGCTGGGATTCACCAAACGTCATACGGGGATGGACTTCGCCTGCCCCCCCGGCAATCCCATTTATGCCACCGGTGACGGCGTAGTGGTAAAAGTGGCCCGCGAGCGTCGGGGCTATGGCAACCACGTAGAGATAGACCACGGTTTTGGCTACAAATCCCGTTATGCGCATATGTCCCGTATCGATGTCCAGGAGGGGCAGCGGCTCAAGCGCGGCGATTGCATCGGCCTCACCGGCCGCAGCGGCCGCATTACCGGCCCTCATCTGCATTACGAGATTATTTATCGCCGCGACTATGTAAATCCGGCCCTGTACATGGATTTGGACATCTCCCCGCAGGACTATGCCGGCATGGTGCGTAAACCTGTAAAGTAATGGCCGGGAAAGGAAGTCATATTCGGCGTATCACGGGGGCGGTCCTCCGGTACCTGGTGGCGGCGGTATCGTTGTCGGTGCTGCTGTACATTGCCTTTGCGCTGCTGTTCTCTACGGAAGAGGAGCGCCGGCTGGAGAAGGAGAACCGTCTTTACAAAGAGCGCTATGCCAGCATGCTGCAAAAAGAGCGTCTGATTGCCGATGTCCTGGATGGCCTGGAGTATAAGGACGATGCCATCTACCAGGGGCTTTTCGAGACTTCGGCCCCTTCGCTGGATGCCATCACGGCGGCCGACGTTATTGCCGACAGTGACTCTTTGTCGGAGAGTTTCTATCTGAGCGCGGCGGCATCGGCCAGTGGGCGCCTCATGCTCATGGCAGACCATGTGGACGATAATTTTGCGCAAATTTTCTCTCTGCTGGAGAAGCGCCGCGACAGCATTCCGCCGCTTAGCCTGCCCCTGAAGGACATGTCCTATGTACAAACGGGCGCGTCGGTGGGGCTCAAGCACAATCCGGTGCACAAGTTTGAACTTCCGCACGAAGGCATAGACTTCGTGGCGCCCCAGGGCGTTCCCGTTTATGCCGCGGCCGACGGAGTGGTAACGCGTGTGGTCCGTTCCCGCAAGGGGCTGGGCAATACGGTAGAGATTGACCACCGCAACGGGTACGTTACGCGCTATTGCCTGCTGGGGGAAGTGTCGGCCGTAAAGGGACGCTTCGTTCGCCGCGGGCAGAAGATTGGCACCGTGGGCATTTCGGCCTCGGTCACGGCGCCCCACCTGCACTACGAGGTGTGGCGCGACACCACGGTCCAGAACCCCGTCCATTACCTGTTCACCTCTATTTCTCCGGAAGACTATTCCCGCATGCTCTACATGTCCGTGAGCACCACCCAGTCCATGGACTAAGAGCTCTGTTTTCTGTTTGCGTAAGTTGTTGGTTCTCAGCTTGTTGCGGATATTTGATCCGGCTTTTTGCCGGATGAGATTTCAGGAACTCGCTCAGAATCAGCGAGTTAACGATACAAGGAATTAGGGCCGAACCCAGTGGATGCGCACGCCGTCGCGTTCCATGCCGCGGAACCAGGTCATCTGGCGCTTGGCAAACTGGTGGATGGCGTTGCCCAGGGCCACCACCATGTCGTCGTAGCTCAACTGGCCCAGGATATACTGGGTAACGAACTTATACTCAAGGCCGTAATAGAGAAGATCCTGAGCCGATACCGTTTCCAGCAGGCCGCGCACTTCCTCTACCAGACCCTCCTGCAGCCGCTCTTCCAGCCGCCGGTCGATGCGCTGCACCCGCTCCTCACGGGACACCAGCGTACCTATATAATAGGGGTTTTTGGGGAGAAATTCGGCCGATACGCCATTGCCTTTGTCGAACTTGTAGGCACGGGTGGCGGCCTCGATGTACAGCCCAGAGCCGCCGCACAGGATGGGGATGGCCCCGCGCCCGCGAACATCGGCCCAGGCCTTGGCAAAAGCCGCCTGGTACTGGTAAATATTGTATTTAGCCCCCGCGGGCACCAGGTCAATCAAATGGTAGGGCACAGTGCCATATTCGGCCAAATCCTTCCCCGTGCCAATATCCATGCCCTTGTACACCTGCCTGCTATCGGCCGACAGAATTTCGGCCGAAATCGATGCCGAAGCCGGAAGGACGGCATTTTTCGGCGCATCGGCCCTATTTTTAGCGCCGGAAAATGCTTCCTTCCCGGCGCAGGCGCTATTATTAGCGGCTGAGAAAGACTCTTTCCCGGCGCAGGCGGTCGAAGGAGCGGCTGCGAAAGGGCTCTTTCCGGCGCAGGCGCTCAGGGATTGGGCCAGTTGAACGGCGTAGCGGGTTTTGCCGCTGGCGGTGGGGCCGATGACACAGATGAGATCTATGTGGCCGGAAGCGTAGGCGTCATATAGTGCCTGGGGGTCAATGACCTCTGGGTCTGGCAGTTGGGCCATGGGGGGAATGCCCGGGCGGTCGGGCAGGAGCTGGGTGCGATTCAGGGACATGCTAATAGCCTCCCCGGTCCATTTCGCGCCGGACGTCTTTTTCTTTGATGGACTGCCGCTTGTCGTACTCCTTCTTGCCTTTGGCCAGGGCTATGACCAGCTTGGCAAATCCATTATCGGCGATAAAGAGTTTTACGGCTACTATGGTGAGGCCTTTTTGTTTATCGGCCTGTTGCAAATGCCTCAGTTCCTTGCGGTTAAGAAGAAGCCTGCGATCCCGCACGGGTTCATGCTGCCCCCAGCTGCCCCAGTGGTAAAGGGCAATGTTCATGCCCCGCACAAAGAGTTCGTTTCCTACGAAAAAGCAATAGGCATCCTGCAGCGAGCACTTCCCAGCCCTGATGGACTTGATTTCCGTACCCACCAGCTGAATACCCGCCGTATAGGTTTCCAGGAACTCGTAATCGAACGAGGCCCGGCGGTTTTTTATCTGTATGGTGCTCTTTGCTTTCGGCATAACGGGTTGCAAAGATACGAATAATTAGCGAAATTCTGCGTAGAGCCCAGATTACGCCCCACAAACTCGATAGTGTAACCATCTGACTCTAAGCGAGTTCCTGAAATCTCATCCGGCAAAAAGCCGGATCAAATATCAGCAATAGACTGATAATCAGCTAAATACCCATTCACCGAACCGCCCGCCAAACCACACAAAAAATTTTTGGCCGAATAAAAAAAACTTGCTACCTTTGCCATCCCAAAATAGATGTGGAGAGATTTGGATTGCTTGCAACCACGTTAAAAAATGCTAAAATACATTCATATCAGTGTTTTGTGTTTTTTAGCCTCCGCAACTACAGCCCGGGGCTAATTTTTTTATTATATGGCAAAGAATTACTTATTTACCAGCGAGTCGGTGAGCGAAGGACATCCCGACAAAGTGGCCGACCAGATTAGCGACGCCATTCTGGACCAGTTCTTAATGCAGGACCCTGAGGCCAAGGTGGCCTGCGAGAGTTTCTGCTCTACCGGCATGGTGGTGGTGATGGGCGAGGTGAAGGCCGAAGCCTATGTAGATATTCAGAATACGGTAAGGGATACCATCCGGAAAATTGGCTACACCAAGGCCGATTACATGTTTGATGCCTCCAGCTGCGGCGTACTGAGCGCCCTGCACGAGCAAAGCGCCGATATTAACCGCGGCGTAGAGCGCTCCCAGGCCGAAGACCAGGGCGCCGGCGACCAGGGCATGATGTTTGGCTATGCCTGCCGCGACACCGAGGACTACATGCCTCTGCCCCTGTACCTGAGCCACAAGATTCTGGAAATCCTTGCCGATATCCGCCACAACGAGCTGTCCCTGATGCCCTATCTGCGCCCCGATGCCAAGAGCCAGTTCACCATTGAATACGACGGACAGTCGCATCAGCCCGTAAAGGTGCACACCATTGTTCTAAGCACCCAGCACGACGAATTTGTCCCGGCCAGCCTGGGCAAGATGACCTATCAGGAAGCCGTGGCACAGTACGGTCAGGCCCATGTCGATGCCGCCATGCAGGAAAAAATTAAGGCCGATGTGCAGGCTATCCTCATTCCCCGGCTCAAAAAAGCCCTACCGGCCCAAACCGCCGGCCTTATCCACGATTACATCCTGCACGTGAATCCCACCGGAAAGTTTGTCATCGGCGGCCCGCACGGCGACACCGGTCTTACCGGCCGAAAAATCATCGTGGACACCTATGGCGGCAAGGGTGCGCACGGTGGCGGAGCCTTCAGCGGAAAGGATCCTTCCAAGGTGGACCGCAGCGCCGCCTATGCCGCCCGCTACATTGCCAAGAACCTGGTAGCCGCCGGCGTGGCCGACGAATGCCTGGTGCAGCTGGCCTATGCCATTGGCGTGGCCAAGCCCGTGAGCGTGTACGTAGATACCTACGGCACGGCCGCCAAAGGCCTGAAAGACGCCGAAATTGCCGAAAAAGTAGCGCAAATCTTTGACCTTCGGCCCGCCGCCATCATCAAAAAGTTCCAGCTCAAGAATCCCATTTACGCTCCCACCGCCGCCTACGGCCACATGGGCCGCAAGCCCTTCGTCAAGACGGTGAAAGTGCAGGGAAAGGAAAAAATTGTGCAATTCTTTGGCTGGGAATTGCTGGACAGCGTTCCGGCCGTAAAGAAGGCTTTCGGCCTGTAAAAAATTTCCGCTCAGACCCCAAAAATCTGAGCGGATTTTTTTTGCCTTTTTCATAAAAAGGTAGTAACTTCGTGCCGGATTTGGAGAGAAATACAACCGTATCAATATTTATCCATTCACAAACCTTATGAAAAACGCTTTAAAAAGCTTTGTCCTCGCATTCATTTTTATGTTTGCGGGGGTGTTCGCCTATGCTCAGGTTACCACATCGGCCCTCTCCGGCCGCGTGGTAGACCAAAACGGCGAACCTGTCATTGGCGCTGCCGTCCTGGCTCAGCATGAGCCCTCCGGCACCGTCTATGGTGCAGTGACCAACGCTGACGGTCGTTATACCATTCAGGGTATGCGCACCGGCGGCCCTTACAAGGTGGACTTCACCTGTCTGGGCTATCAGGATGCCACCTACACCGGTGTGGTCCTTCAGCTGGCCGAAACCTACAGCCTCAACGCCAAGGTAAGCGAAAGCTCCGAGATGCTGGAAGGCACCATCGTGGTGGCCTCTCCCACCTCCAAGTTCGCAGCCCAGGAGCGTACGGGTGCTGTTACCAACATCAGCGGCGATCAAATCGCAGCTCTGCCCACGGTGAACCGTAACATCACCGACGTTACCCGCCTTTCCCCTTACGGCGGTAACGGCATGAGCTTCGCCGGCGCCGATGGCCGTACCGCCAACTTCACCGTTGACGGCGCCAACTTCAACAACAACTTCGGCCTGTCCGACAAACTCCCCGGCGGCGGCAACCCCATCTCCATCGACGCCATCGAGGAACTCCAGGTGGTTATTTCCCCCTACGACGTTCGTCAGACCAACTTCATCGGCGGCGGTGTAAACGCCATCACCAAGAGTGGTACCAACACCTTCAAGGGAACCGCCTATGTTTATCATCAGAACGAAAACATGCAGGGCGACGCCATTGAAGGCGAGCAAATTGCCGGCGCCCGTGCCAAAGACCGCAGCACCACCTACGGTTTCACCTTCGGCGGCCCCATCATCAAGAACAAGCTTTTCTTCTTCGCCAACGGCGAAATGACCCAGAAGCCCACGGTGGTAAACCGCTGGCAGGGTTCCGCCGACGGAAATGCCGATGAGAACAATTACATCTCCCGCACTACGCTGGCCGACCTTCAGACCGCCTCGGAATCTGTAAAGAAAAAGTACAACTACGACACCGGTTCCTGGACCGACTTCCCGGCCAACGAATCCAACTATAAGATTCTGGCCCGCCTGGACTGGAACATCAGTTCCAAGCACCATCTTTCCCTGCGTTACAACTACACCCTTAACAAAGCCTGGAACAGCCCCAACGCTTCTTCCATGGACGGTGGTACCCGTAGCGCATACTCCCGGATGTCCCTGTACTCCATGTCGTTCGCCAACTCCATGTATTCCATGAACAACACTGTGAACACCTGGTCCCTGGATCTGAACAGCCGCCTAACCGACAAACTGTCCAACCAGTTCCTGGCCACCTTCTCCAAGCTGGACGACATTCGCGGCACTTCCTCCGAGGAATTCCCCTTCATCGACATCCTTGACGGCAGCGGCGACACCAACAACTACATGGCCCTGGGTTACGAGCTGTTCACCTGGAACAACGCCGTTCACAACACCATTGCCAATGTAAAGGACGACCTCACTTATTATCTGGGAAGTCACAAGATTACCGCCGGCCTCAACTTCGAGTACCAGATGGCCGACAACCAGTACATGCGTAACGGTACCGGTTACTACCGCTACAAGTCCCTGAACGATTTCCTCACCGGCGCTACCCCGGAGGTAGTGTGCCTCACCTACGGTTATCGCAAGGACGGCGTAGTGGAAGATACCCCTGCCGCCCGTGTACAGTTCTATAAAGCCGGCCTGTATCTGCAGGACGAGTGGAACGCCACCGACAACTTCAAGCTCACCGGCGGTGTGCGCCTGGACGGCCTGTTCTTCGACAACGGAGACCTCCTCACCAACAACGCCATCAAAGAGCTGAACTACTATCCCAAGGCTAAAGGCTACGCCGAAACCCACATCGACACCGGCATGTGGCCCACTTCCAAACTCACCGTTTCCCCTCGTCTGGGCTTCACCTGGGATGTCCTGGGTAACAAGACCCTGAAAGTACGTGGTGGTACCGGTTTGTTCAGCGGCCGTCTGCCGTTGGTGTTCTTCACCAACATGCCCACCAATGGTGGTCTGGTGCAGTATCAGGCCCAGCTGGGACCTTCCACCAAGTATGACAAGCTTCCCGCTGCCGTGCAGGGGAACTATGCTTCCATGCAAGAGGTGATGGCCGCCTTCCAGGGCGGGCTCATCGTGGACGAGAACGGTAAAGCTACCACCGCCGCCCTCCGCGCCAAGCTCATCGAGATGGGCTTCCCGGATGTAGTATCCTCAGAAGATGGCACCGTGCCCTCTTCCATCAGCGCCGTAGACCCGGACTTCAAGATGCCTCAGGTTTGGAAGTCCTCCCTGGCCGTCGATTACACGCTGCCCATCAGCTTCCCGTTCACCATTTCGGCCGAAGGAATCTTTAACAAGACCATCAACGCGGTGTCCATCTCCGACTGGAGCATGCTGCCCGCCGAAGGTTTTGCCCGCTGGAACGGCGCCGATAACCGTCCCATCTATCCTTCCAACTTCCGCAGCACCACCAAAGCCTTTGTTCTGGAGAACACCAGTAAGGGTTATGGCTGGAGTGCCAACGTAACCCTGAACGCCCGTCCTGTGGAATGGCTCAGCCTCATGGCCGCCTACACCCACACCGTGAGCAAGGAAATTACCGGTATGCCCGGTTCTGCAGCAGAGTCGGCCTTCACCTATGTTCCCACCGCTGCGGGTCCCAACTACATTACCCTGCACAACTCGCAGTATGTAACCCCGGACCGTGTAGTTGCTTCGGCCACGGCCCACGACAAGAGCGGCAACCACTATTCCCTCATCTATGAGGCCTGGCGTGGCGGTTATGCAGCCTCTTACATGCTCAAGAACGACATGAACGGCGACGGCTACAACTACGACGCCCTGTACATCCCCACCGACCAGGAGGTAGAAAAAGGCGAATTCCGCTTTGTCTCCCCGGACGATGCCCGCCGTTTCATGGACTATGTCCACAACGACCCTTACCTTAGCAAGCATCAGGGCCAGTACGCCGAAGCCTACAGCGTGTACAGCCCTTGGGTACACCGCATCGACCTTAGCTACAAGCACGACTTCAAGGTGAAGGTGGGCAAGAGCACCAACACCCTGCAGCTTGGCTTTGACCTCAAGAATGCCCTTAACCTGTTCAACAGCAGCTGGGGCGTGAGCAAGTACCTGAACCCGGATATCTCCACCTCCACCACAGAGGCCCGTATCCTTCAGTACGAAAGCACGGACGCCGACGGCTATCCCGTGTTCTCTACTCCCAAGAAAGTGGACGGCAATGTCAAGACCTGGATTCCTTATCACAGCCTTGGCCAGTGCTGGTATGCTTCCATTGGTATTAAGTATCTGTTCAACTAATAAAGGAACATCAGATTATGAAACTCAGATATATCATCACCGCTTTTGTGTCGGCCCTAGTTTTTGCAGGTTGCCAGACCGAACCTATGGTGGGTTCCTTTGCCGACTTCTCTGTAGACAAAACCTTTGTCTCCATTCCTTTGGAAGGTGGTTCCGTGGATGTGGCCATTACGGCTGCGGCCCAGTGGGGCTTCACCAAGCACTACGATACCGGCAAGAAGGATGACAACAAAAAAGCCATCTACGACTACTGCCCCAATTGGATTACCCTCAGCGCCCTGGAAGGCAGCGGCAACGCTACCGTTACCATTACCGCCACTGCCACCGAGAGCGGCCGTGAGGTAGAGCTCCAACTCAAGTCCGGCGACCATCTGCAGCACCTCATTGTGCGTCAGGGCACCGTAGAGGCTGTCCAGGCCACCTGCAAGGAAGTGATGGAAGGCCCCGACGGCAAGAGCTTCATCCTAAAGGGTAAAGTAACCAAGATTGCCAACACCACTTATGGTAACCTTTACCTGGACGACGGCACCTACGAAGGCTTCTCCGGCGGCAACGCCGACGGCGTGTATGTGTACGGCACCCTGGACAAGGACGGCAAATCAAAGAACTTCCTTAGCCTGGGCATTGAGGTAGGCGACATCATTACCGTGTCTGGTCCCAAGACTACCTATAGCGGTACCGTGGAACTGGTCGATGTCATGGTGCTGGAGATTGAGAAAGCCCTTGTAAAGATTGTAGAGGTTGCTCCCGCCGAGGCCCCCAAAGATGGCGCCGACGTAAAGGTAACCATTGCCTTCAAAGGCAAGGGCGTGTATGCCGAAGTTTCAGAGGAGGCTTCCAGCTGGATTACGTACAAGAAGACCGAATTCAAGCCGGGCGTAGCCACCATCTTCGAGACCAATCCGGCCGACACTGCCGTTGTTACCCTTGCGGTAGCCGCCAATGAGATGGGCGCCCGTGAAGGAATTGTGTACTTCACTTCGGCCTCCGACGAAAAAACTTCCACCACCCAGAGCGTAAGCATCGCCCAGGAAGGCTCCATTGCCGCCGTCACCTGCGCCGAATTCAACGCCAAGGAAGACGGAAGCGCCCTGTTCAAAGTTAAGGGTGTGATTTCCAGCATAGTGATGGACTCGAAAGACCCTACCAAGTACAACAAGTACGGCAACTTCTACATTAACGACGATACCGGCATTGTGTACGTCTATGGTCTCCTCCCGGAGAGCGGCGGAGAAACCGGCAAGGATGTCCTTACCACCAAGGGGATCAAAGTGGGAGACATCATTACCGTTGTGGGTCCCAAGACTTCCTACAACAGTGCTCCTCAGATGAAAAACGCCTACTACGAGTCCCACGAATCGGTAACCACTGTTACGGCCGAGGCTTTCAATGCCCTGGCCGACGGCGACGCCCTCTATCAGATTTCCGGTACCGTAAAGGACATCGTGATGGACTCGAAAGACCCTACCAAGTACAACAAGTACGGCAACTTCTATATTGAAGATGCTACCGGTAGCGTGTATGTATATGGTCTGGTTCCCACTCTTAGCGGCGCCAGCGGCAAGGATCTTCTTACCACCCTGGGCGTGAAAGAGGGCGATGCCATCACCGTTGTGGGTCCCAAGGGTTCCTACAACAATGCTCCTCAGATGAAAAACGCCATCTTCGTATCCCACGTCCCCGCCAACCCGGGCGGCGAAGAATAGAAGCCCAAGATAGTTATCTGCTAATTTCGGGCCGGCTCACTTTTGAGCTGGCCTCTTTTTTTGTTTGCTATTCCGGAATAAAAATCGTAAATTTGTAAACTGACCCAAGTAGAAGATTTTAATTATTTTCAATAACACAAAGTATGAAACTGAAACACCTGTTTTCGGCCATTCTGGCCGGCGCAGCCCTGCTTGTGAGCTGCGAAAAGGAAGTGGACCTGGGTCCCGCCAAAATTTCCGTAGATCCCACGGAAGTTAGCTTTACGGCCGACGAAGGTTCCCAGGAAATCACCCTCAACTCTTCCCGCGACTGGAAGGCAACCGGCATTCCGGAGTGGATTGCCCTTAGCAAGGAGTCCGGCGAAGCCAGCACAGACCCTCAGAAGATTACCCTGTCGGTCATGAAGAACGAAGGCAACAACCGTTCGGCCAGCCTGGTCTTCAACATGGGCTACGGCAAGGCAAAAGTGTTGGTAAAGCAAAACGGCCCCGAAGGAGAAGTGGACCTGGGAGACGGTACGCTTGAGAATCCTTTCACCGTGGCCGGTGTACTGGCCTTCACCAAGGAACTGGGCTCAGACAAGGAGAGCGACAAAGCCGTCTTCTTCAAGGGCATCATTTCCAGCGTGTCCACAACCTATGAGGCCAGCGGCACCTACGGAAATGCCACCTTCTATGTGGTAGACAAGGAAGGAGATACAGAAGCCTTCTATGTGTTCCAGAGCCTGTATCTGGGCAATAAGAAGTGGACCAGCAGTGATGAAGATGTGAAGGTAGGCGACGAAGTCATTGTCTACGGCAAGGTTATCAACTACAAGGGCAACACCCCCGAAACCGTTGGTAAGGGCGGCAGCTTCGTGTACAGCCTCAATGGCAAGAGCGACGGCGGCGTACCTTCCGGAGGCGGCGAAGGCGAGGCTAAAGGCGATGGTACCCTGGATAATCCGTTCAATCCCGCCGGCATTTCTGCCATTGCCGCTGCACTGGACGACAACGCCACCTCGGCGCAAAGTTACTACATGAAGGGTAAGATTTCCAATGTGAAAACTTCTTTCGAGGCCAGCGGCACCTATGGTAACGCTACCTTCTACATCGTAGACGCCGAAGATGGCACCGGTGAATTCTATATCTATCAAACCTATTATCTGGGCAATAAGAAGTGGACCAGTGGCCAAACCGATGTAAAGGTAGGCGATGAAGTCATTGTCTATGGCCCTGTTACCAAATATGTGAGCAGCTACGGCACCACGCTGGAAACTGCCGGTAAGGGCGCCAGCTACATCTACAGCCTCAATGGCAGCACCGAGCCCGGTCAGGGCGGTGGCGGCGACGAGCCTTCCGGCGATGTAATCACGGCTACCGTGGCCGAATTCAATGCTGCGTCCGAATCCAGCACCCAGAAATACCAGCTCACCGGTACCATCGGTGGCACCATCAACACCACCTATGGCAACTTTGACCTCACCGACGAAACCGGCACCGTGTATGTGTACGGTCTCACCGCCACAGAACTTGGCTATGGCGCCAGCAACGATAAGAGCTACGCCAGCCTTGGCCTGGTAGAAGGCGACAAGATTACCATCATAGGTTACCGTGGCTCTTACAATAGTAAGATTGAGGTAATGTACGCCTACTTTGTAGAGAAAGTAACCGATGAACCCGGCGGCGGTGACGAACCTTCCGGCGATGTGATTACCGCTACCGTAGCCGAATTCAACGCTGCAGCCGAATCCCAAACCCAGAAGTACCAGCTCACCGGCACCATCGGCGGCACCATCAATGCTACCTATGGTAACTTTGACCTCACCGACGAGACCGGTACCGTGTATGTGTACGGCCTCACGGCCACAGAACTTGGCTATGGCAGCAAGAACGATAAGAGCTATGCCAGCCTTGGCCTGGTAGAAGGCGACAAGATTACCATTATCGGCTACCGTGGCTCCTACAACGACAAAATTGAGGTAATGTACGCCTACTTTGTAGAGAAAGTAACCGACGAGCCCGGCGGCGGTGACGAACCCGGTGGCGGAGACGAGCCTTCTTCTGATGTGATTACGGCTACCGTGGCCGAATTCAATGCTGCGGCCGAGTCCCAGACCCAGAAGTACCAGCTCACGGGTACCATCGGCGGCACCATCAATGCCACCTATGGCAACTTTGACCTTACCGATGAAACCGGTACCGTGTATGTGTACGGCCTCACGGCCACAGATCTTGGTTATGGCTCCAAGAACGACAAGAGCTACGCCAGCCTTGGCCTGGTAGAAGGCGACAAGATTACCATCATCGGTTATCGCGGCTCCTACAACGACAAGATTGAGGTAATGTACGCCTACTTTGTAGAGAAAGTGGACGGCGGCGACGAGCCCGGTGGCGGCGACGAACCCGGCGGTGGCGACGAACCTTCCGGCGATGTGATTACGGCTACCGTAGCAGAATTTAACGCTGCAGCCGAGTCCCAGACCCAGAAGTACCAGCTCACGGGTACCATCGGCGGCACTATCAATGCTACCTATGGCAACTTTGACCTCACCGACGAGACCGGCACCGTTTATGTGTACGGCCTCACCGCCACAGACCTTGGTTATGGCTCCAAGAACGATAAGAGCTATGCCAGCCTTGGCCTTGTAGCCGGCGACAAGATTACCATCATCGGCTACCGTGGCTCCTACAACGACAAAATTGAGGTAATGTACGCCTACTTTGTAGAGAAAGTGGACGGCGGCGATGAGCCCGGTGGCGGTGACGAACCCGGTGGCGGCGACGAACCTTCCGGCGAAGGCAGCAGCGTGTCCTTTACGCAATCTGAGCTGGCCGCTGCAGCAGCCGGTGGCTCAACCGTGAAAATGAATGACTTTGTTTCGTTCGTCAACTCTTCTTCCTACAGCGGGACCGTCACAGAACTGCGTATATACAAGAATCAAACGCTCACCGTTTCGGCCGCATCTGGTTATAAACTAACCAAGGTGGAATTCACCTGCACGGCCAATGGTACTGCAAAGTATGGCCCCGGCTGCGTAGCTGCAATAGATGGCTACTCCTATGATGCTGCTGTTGGCACATGGGCCGGATCGGCCAGCTCCGTAACCTTTACGGCATCTACCAATCAGGTGCGCATTGTGGCTCTTACTGTAACCTACGAAGCCCAGTAAAAGTTACCGCTCATGTCCAGGAAACTGACAACCCTTATTGCCCTAGCCCTTCTGGTACTCCTTGCCGGGTGCCAGAAGGAGCCGGGCAGCGTGGGCGTTAAACCGCGCACCATGCGCCTGGACGAGGGCGGCGGCGTCATCTTTGTAGAGGTGAGCGCCACGCTGGGCTGGACCATTACCCTGGACTTCCCCGGCAGCTCCGAAGCCTGGGCCAGTGTGGACCCTTCGGCGGGAGAAGGCGCCAAGTCGGACGTTCGTCTGCGCTACGAGGCCAATCCTTCTGCCCAGGACCGAGAACTGGTCCTGACGCTCCACGGAAAAGGAAGCGAGGCCCATGTAACGCTCACGCAGGTGCATGCGGGCGGCGGCAAGGGTGAGTACGGTTACGGCTACGACACCGCTCCGTCGGCACTGGACTGGCTGGAACTTCCAGCTATGGTGGCCGGCGACGGCAGGGAACTCCTTATCCATAACATGGACGGAGGCAAGTACCGGGGCAGGAAACAGGACGGCACCCGCAACTGGTCCTGCTACTGGGACTACGACGACCACATGTCCCTGTGGGTGGCCTATCCGCACAATAACAGCCTCAAGGGAAGCGGCTCCCGCTCCGACGAGTGGGGCGTCTACGACCCCTGCATTCCCAATAACATGCAGCCCAATATGGGCGTAACCTACGGCGGAGGCTGGACCAGAGGGCATCAGCTCCCGTCGGCCGACAGGCTCAAAACCCGCGCCGCCAACGTCTCTACCTTCTATCCCACCAACATGACCCCGCAAGAGTACAATTTCAATAGCGGTATCTGGGTAGACCTGGAGAACAAGGTGCGCAGCTATGCCGGTTCCTGTGATACGCTTTATGTGGTAACCGGAGCGCTTTTCGAGAGCAGCACGCAGTATAGCGGCAACAACTCCGGATTCCGGGTAAAGGTTCCTACGCACTACTTTAAGGCGCTGCTGGCCCACACCACGGGAGGCACGCTGGGACAGGACGGTTACATGGCCGCAGGGTTCCTTTTACCCCATGACAGAAGTATATCGGGAGGTAATTTCCTGGATTATATTCGTTCCATCGACCAACTGGAGGCTCAGACCGGCATTGATTTCTTCCCCAACCTGGTGTACAAAATCGGCCGGGAAAAAGCCAATCTGGTAGAGGCCGCCACGCCCGACAACTGGTGGAGATAACAACTGAAACTAACTGAACTGCATTATATGAAAAGAATCGCTTATGTGCTCGTGGCCATCCTGCTTGTAGTGGGATGGAATGTGCCGGCCCAGGCGGGCTCCCCTAAAGGGAAGGCCCACAAGGCCTATGTGATTGGGTTCTACAACCTGGAGAACCTCTTCGATACCTACCACGACGAAGGCAAAAACGACTACGAATACCTGCCCGACGGCGGCAACAACTGGACCGAAGCCAAGTACCAGAAGAAACTGCAGAACATGGCCAAGGTCCTTGCTTCCATCAAGGAAGACAATAAAGTGTGGCATGCCGTCCTGGGTGTGTGCGAGGTGGAAAACCGCCACGTGCTCGAAGACCTGGTGGTAGAGCCTGCCATCGCCGAGGCCAATTACCAAATTGTGCACTACGACAGCCCCGACCGCCGCGGCGTGGATGCCGCCCTGCTTTACAGGCAGGAAATCTTCAAGTTCCTGGCCAGCGAGGCCATTCCTTTTACCTTCACCCCCTCCCGCATAGACTGGAGCCAGTGGACACAGGAGGAAATGGATGCTTTCAGAACCCGTGACGTCCTCATGGTGCGGGGCACCATCGACGATGAAATGTTTGCCTTCTTCGTGTGCCACCTTCCGTCCCGTCTGGGCGGCAAGGGCGCCGATCTTCGCCCCCGTGGCGCCGAGATTGTGTATAACAGGGCCATGGAGCTGCAGAAGGAATTCCCCGGCATTAAGATTGTGGTCATGGGCGACATGAACGACAATCCCGGAGACCCTTCCATGACGGAATATCTGCGTGGCAAGGAGTTCCCCCAGGAAGTAACAGACCAAGATTTCTTCGACCCCTTCCTTAGCATGATCAAGGCCGGTTACAGTTCGCTGTTCTACCGTGGAGAAGGTAACATCTTCGATATTATCATGGTGAACAACGCCCTTATCAACAGTCCTAAGGGCACCTTCCAGATTCAGCCCATCGTAAAAGACAAATACTATGGCCGTGTGTTCCACAAGCCTTTCATGACCAACCAAACCGGACAGTACAAGGGTACGCCCTTCCGTACTTTCTCCAACGGCGCGTTTGTGGGCGGCTTCAGCGACCACTATCCTACCTACATTGTCATTAAGAAGTAACCCTATATGAAACACATTCTACCTACAAGTATCCTTGTGACGGCAGCGCTGCTCTTTGCAGCCTGCGCCCAGGAAAAAGGCAGCAAGATCCCCGAGCCCGCTCCCGAAGAGGAGACCGTGGTAACGGAGGAGCCTGCTGTAGAGCCTGTGGTGGAGGAGGCTGTCCAGGCCCCCGAAGCAGCTGTGCAGGTGGCCCAGCCCACCCCGGTAAAACAGGTTGCCAAGAGCTCCAGGAAGGCGCGCAAGTCGCAGCCTGCTCCTGCAAAGGAGGCCGCGCCGGCTGTAGAGCAGCCCTCGCCGCAGCCCATGGAGAACAGGCATGTCCCTACGCCCGTGACAGAGCCTGCCACACCTTCCCAGCCAAGCACCCAGCCTTCGGGCAACGACCAGCTGGAACTGCCGCAGTTCACCGACCCCGGCACCCGGGAGGGTTTTTCCGGCGGCATTAAAGGTAAAGTGGTCGACCGCAACGGCCGCGCTCCCATCGAAGGGGCCCGCATCCTGCTCATGCAGGGCGCCCAGCCCATCGACCAGGCAGTATCGGCCGCCGACGGCTCCTTCCAGATTGGCTCCCTCCCCGACGGTACCTATACCCTGGTTATCAGCGCCCCCGACTACCTGGAGAACCTGGTGCCCGTTACCGTTAGCGGCGGCTATATGAAGAATATGTTCAACCTCTCGCTCACCGGCAACCAACGCCTGAACGAGCTGGACGACGATTCCTTCGGCGCCTTCGACATGGACGACAGCGGTTACAACGACAACCCTACCATCCTGTTCGGCAGCAACGACGTATTCAACAATATTGCCGGTTACAACTTCTCGTCGGTACGTTTCCGCGCCCGCGGTTACACCAACGAGAGCCAGGAAGTGTACCTGGCCGGCGTAAAGATGAACGACGCCATTACCGGTTACAGCCCCTACTCCCTGTGGAGCGGCCTCAATGAAGCCATGCGGGCCAAGGAGACGGTGAACGGGGCCGAAATCGCCGATTTCGCCTTCGGCGGATACAACGGTGCTACCAACATCTTCGGCACGGCCAGCGAAGTTCGCAAGGGCCTGCGCGGAAGCGTGCTCACCAACAGCGCCCTGTATCGCCTGCGCGTGATGGGTTCCTACGCCACCGGTCTCATGGACAATGGCTGGGCGTTTGCCGCCAACGTGAGCGCCCGTCTGGGTGGCAACGACTGGATAGACGGTGTTTACTATCGCTCGCTGGCCTACTACCTGGCCGCCGATAAAGTGCTCAATGAGCATCACAAGTTAAGCCTGGTGTTCTTTGGAACGCCCGGTGAGCGCGGCGCCCAGAATGCCAGCACCCAGGAAGTGTACAACCTCATGGGAGACAATATGTACAACTCCAACTGGGGCTACCAGAACGGAAAAGTGCGCAACTCCCGTGTTCGCAAGACCCACGAACCCGTGGCCATCTTCAAGTACACTTTTACCCCCTCCGATCTATTTGAGGGAAGCTTTACGGCCCTTTACCGCTTTGGCAAGAACGGTTATACCGCCCTTGACTGGTACGATGCCGCCGATCCCCGCCCGGACTACTACCGCAATTTGCCCAGCTATTTCCTGGACGAGAACCCGGACATGAACCGGAACAATATTGACAAGTACCTGGTGGCCACCAATGTGTGGAAGTACTCCGAGCTTAACCCCGAGCTCACGCATCTGAACTGGGACCGTCTGTACCACGTGAACCGCAGCCAGGCCGACGGCCGTTCCAAGTATGTGGTTCAGGAGCGCCGCACCGACCAAAAGGACCTGAACCTGGCCCTGAACTTCAAGCTGCGCCCGTCTTCCAACGTTTTCCTTAACGGCGGCCTCAATGCCCGCATCAACCGCACCGAGTACTTCCAGGTAGTGGATGACCTGCTGGGCGGTGAGTACTTCATGGATATTGACAACTTCGCCGAGCGCGACTTTGCCGCCAGCCAGTACAAACTGCAGAACGACCTGGATTACTACCTGGCCAACGGCAGCGCCCAGGTGCTGCACAAAGGCGACAAATACGGCTACGACTACTATGCCCAGGTGCGCAACTTCGGCGGCTGGATTAGCGGTAAGTTTACCTTCGGCAACTTTAGCGCTGTGCTGGGTGGCCGCGTAGGCTACGAAAGCTTCTGGCGCGAGGGCCTTAACCGCAAGGGTCTGTTCCCGGGGCTGGATGTTAACGGCGAGAAACTGGTGGATCCTTACACCGGCACCGTCATTGAGCCCAGCTATGAGCCCGACGGCACCGTTACCACTTCCTTCGGCAAATCCAAGACAGCGGCCTTCCTCACCTATGCCGGCAAGCTGAACCTGAACTACATCATTGGCGGCAAGATGCGCGTCTATGCCAATGTGGGCTGGTTCAACGACGCTCCCAAGTTTAACCAGGTATTCCTGAGCCCCCGCACCCGCAATTCCATGATGCAGGACCTGAAGACCGTGAAGACTTTTGCCAGCGACGTGAACTGGCAGTACAGCGGAAACGGCATCAATGTGCGCCTCACCGGTTACTATGCCAAGATCTTCGACCAGAGCAAGGTGATGAGCGCCTACGACGACATCCAGAACGCTTTCTCCAACTTTGCCATCAGCGGCATCAACCAGCGTCACATGGGTGTGGAATTAGGTTTCAAGACGCCCACCTTCGTGGTCCCCAACCTGAGCGTACAGGGCGTCCTTTCGCTGGGTGAGTATGTGTACACCTCCACCCCTCGCATGACCCAAACCCTGGATAACAGCGCCGAGGTAGTGATGAGCAACGTGGTGGTTCCCTACTGGACCAAGACCGTCCTGAACGACGGCACCGTGAAGCAGAAGCACTATGTGCCTTCTACGCCGCAAACCGCCGCCAGCCTGGGCCTGTCCTACAATTACAACTACTGGTTCATCGAGGCCGACGTAGAATACTTCGACCGCGCCTACCTGGATATGAACCCGCTGTACCGCACCGACTACGCCGTGGCCGGTCTGGACAACCAGATCACCGACGTAGAGGTAGAGTACATGACCACGCAGGAGAAGTTTGACGCAGCCTTCCTGCTCAACCTTTCCGTGGGCAAGAGCTGGTTCATCAAGCGCAAGCACCAGCTGGGCTTCTCGCTCAATGCCAAGAACCTCCTGAACAACAGGAACATCAAGACCGGTGGTTACGAGCAAACCCGTATCGTAGACAATACCGTGAGCAACGAGCGTTTCTACCGCTTCGACTCCAAGTACTTCTACAATCCCGGTATCAACTATATGCTTAACGTTTACTTCAGATTCTAAGCGCCATGAAAAAGACAGTTATTATCCTTAGCGCACTGGCAGCGCTTGTTTCCTGCCAGAGTCTGAAAGAAGAGTGGCAGCCGGTGGTTCGCTGCGAGAACCCGGAGCCCTATGCCTGGATTCCCGTAACCGAGGATTATCTAAAGGCCAATGAAGGTCTGGAAACCATTACCACCATCAAAGACCTCAAGGCCCTGTACCGCAATCCCGTGGTGCTGGAAGGCAATATCTGGATCAAAGGCCAGGTCATTTCGTCAGACCGCAACGGCAATATCTATAAGGAACTGTATATCCAGGACGAGACCGGCGGTATAGACCTCAAACTGGGCACCAACTCCCTGTACAACGAGTACAGCCTGGGCCAGTGGGTCTATGTAAAATGCGACGGCCTCACGCTGGGCCAGTACAACGGAATGCCGCAGCTGGGCTACGAAGCCGACGCCACCTCTACCAACGAGTACGAGACCTCCTATATCGGCCTGCAGGCCATTATTGACCAGCATGTATTCCGCGGCCAGAAAGACAAAGCGGTAGCTCCTCAGGAGGTAACCGAGACCCAGATCAAGCAATCCATCAGCGACGGCTTCACCGGAGACCTCTGGGGCAGACTGGTGGTCATCAAAGGCCTCAAGTACAAGAGCGAGATTTTTGCCCTGCTGTATCCCAATCCCAACCTGCCCCATAAGAGCGGTAACCCCGAGAACCGCGTGTTCCTCTCCGATGCCGGCACCTGGGGCGTAAACACCTGGTCCTGCAGCAAGGCCGCCTACATCTCCTATCTGGAGAGCGGTATCTGGGACACAGCCCAGGTAGGCAGCGGCGCCACCAAGTACGGTCCCATTACCGGTTCGCCCAGCCAATATCTGCCCGAGGGCAAGACCCTGGACAGCTTTGGCACCGACGCCGAGCTAAGCTACAAGGAAATCATGATCAAGTATGCCCAGGCCAATTACATCAGCCACTACTTCACTCTGGGCAGCACCGACGTTCAGGTGCGCACCAGCGGCTATGCCAAGTTTGCCGATGTGAAGCTGGCCGATGAGGTGCTGGCCGGACAGCCTGTAGACATTACCGGCATCCTTACGCTCTATGTGAGCAGCAGCGGGTCGGCCGCCCAGTTCACCCTGGTAGACGACCCCTCCGTGTCGGTGGTCATTGAGTAGCATTTATCCTCAGTTTTTCATTGTCATGCCCGGCCCCGCCGGGCATCTCAATTTAATAAAAGAATGAAAAAATCAGTTTTATTTTTAGCCGCTATGGCTATGATGGCAGTTTCCTGTAACAACCCTACCAACATTTTCCTGCAGGAGTGGGACACCCCTTATGGCACCGCTCCTTTCTCTAAGATTACCCTGGACCAGTACCTGCCCGCCTTTAAGGCCGGCATCGAGGAGCAGAATGCCAATATCCAGGCCATTATTGACAATCCGGAGGCTCCCACCTTTGAGAATACCATCCTGGCCTTTGAGCAGTCCAGCCCCATTCTGGACAAAGTACAGGGCGTATTCTTTAACCTGAGCGAGAGCGACTCCACGCCCGAGATGCAGGCCATCGAGGAAGAGATACTGCCTTCTCTCACCCAGGCTTCCAGTGAGATCATGATGAACGAAGCCCTCTTTGCCCGCGTAAAAGCCGTGTATGAGAGTTCCGAGAGTCTCACCCGCGAGCAGCAGATGGTGGTAAAGAAAATCTACGAAAGCTTTGAGCGCAACGGCGTGGGCCTTCCCCCCCAGGACAAAGAGCGCTTTGCCCAGATTTCTACCCGTCTGGCCACCCTTACCCAGAAGTTCGGGCAGAACCTTCTGGCCCAGAACAATGCGTTCAAGGAGGCTACCGGCATCACGGTGAGCGAGTACTACGACTTTATGGCCTCCTGCCCCGACCGCGCCAAGCGCAAAGAAGTGTTCGAGGCCTACAGCTCCCGCGGCAATCACGGCGACGAGCATGACAATAACGCCATTGTGCTGGAGGTCCTCAAGCTGCGCGCCGAAATGGCCGGCCTGCTGGGCTACCCCAACTTTGCCGCCTTCCAGCTGTCCAATAAAATGGCTGGCACCCCCCAGACCGTAGATGCTTTCCTGCAGCCCATCATGGACGCCTGCATGCGCGGCGCCAAGGTGCAGATAAAGGAGATGCAGGCCCTTGCCGGACACAAGATAGAGGCTTGGGACTGGATGTACTACGCCGAGCAGCTGCGGGCGCAAAAGTATGCCCTGGACGAGAACCAAACCCGGCCCTATTTCCAGGCCGACAGTGTGCTCAAGGGCGTATTTACCGCCGCCGAAAAGATTTACGGGATTAAGATAGAGGAAGCCCCAGAGGTAGAGGTTTACCACCCCGAGGCAAAGGCCTACAAACTTTCGGCCGCCGACGGTTCCCTTCTGGGAATTTTCTATCGCGATTACTTTGTGCGTCCCACCAAACGCGGAGGCGCCTGGATGAACAATTTCCGCGAGCAGAGCACCGGCGTTCGGCCCATTATTGTGAACGTGTGCAACTTCCCGGCTCCCGGCGCCGACCCCACCGAGCCGCAGCCGTCCCTTCTTACTATAGATAACGTTACCACAGCCTTCCATGAGTTTGGCCATGCCCTGCACGGTTTCCTCACGCAGTGCAACTACGTAACCGTGAGCGGCACCAATGTGGCCCGCGATTTCGTGGAACTATTCTCCCAGTTCAACGAGAACTTTGCCTTTGTGCCCGAGATCATGGCCTGCTATGCCAATCACTGGCAAACCGGAGAGCCCATCCCTGCCTCTCTGGTGCAGAAGATTCGTTCGGCCAGCACCTTTAACCAGTGTTTCCAGGCCGGTGAAACCTGCGCCGCCAGTATTCTGGACATGAAGTGGCACGAACTGTCGGCCGCCGAACTGGCTGCCTTCAACGGCCCCGAGGACATTCGCGCCTTCGAAGCCAAAGTGTGCAAGGAGATGGGGCTCATAGACGAAATCATTCCCCGCTATCGCACCACCTACTTCAACCACATCATTGCCAGCGGTTACAGTGCCGGTTACTACAGCTATCTGTGGAGCGAAGTGCTGGCCGTAGATGCCTGGGAGAAATTCGTGAGTGACGGCATCTTCAACGAAGCCACGGCCCAGTCCTTCCGCACGAATCTGCTGGAAAGAGGCGGCAGCGAAGAACCCATGGTTCTATATCGGCAATTCAGAGGTGCCAACCCCGACCCCGGCGCCCTCATGCGCGCCCGTGGCCTGCAATAGCCTGATTCTGAATACTTTACAAGAATTAGGGTGCACCTGCAAGTGCACCCTAATTTCTATAAGTGGCTCACTAGCAGCTTCATACGCTCCAGGGGGATGAAGCAGGCGTCGTCGGCGGTGGCGGGGATGAGGACGGTTTGGCCCTGCTGTAGGCTCACCTCCTCTCCGTCTACCTCCATAGTGCCTGCGCCGGAGAGGCACATGACCACCGTGAAGGAATCGATGCCGCTAAGGTCTTTGGCATAGGGGAGGGTGAGGTCCAGGATGCTGGTGGTAAAGTAGTCGCAGTTAACCACCTCCACTTCTTCGTCCTGCAGGGGCGTGTAGGGAGTGCGATAGTCCTTTAGGACCGTATAGTCGATGGCTTCCTGCGCCAGCTCGGTGTGCAGCTGGCGGGGTTTGCCGTCCAGGCCCAGGCGCCCATAGTCCCAGATGCGGTAGGTAAGATCTGAGGTTTGCTGAATCTCGGCAATGAAGCAGCCGCTGCAGATGGCATGGATGCGGCCGGCAGGCAGGAAGAATACGTCGCCGGGATGCACCTCGTACCGGGCCAGGACGTCGGTGATGGTGCCATCGGCCACGCGGGCGGCATACTCCTCAGGGGTAATTTCTTTGGCAAGGCCGCAGTAAAGGCTGGCACCGGGGTCGGCGTCCACTACATACCACATTTCGGTTTTGCCAAAACGCTCCCCGTGACGGCGCATGGCCATGTCATCGTCGGGGTGAACCTGGATAGAGAGGTTAGTGCGGGCGTCGATGAACTTTATGAGAAGCGGGAACAGCTCTCCGAAACGCTCGTACACGTGCTCTCCTACCAGCTGTCCCTTGTACTCTTTCACTAAATCCTCCAGCGTGCGGCCCTTCAGGGGACCTTCGGCCACGGTGCTCAAATGTCCCGGTACGCCGGATATCTCCCAGCTCTCACCAATGCTGGTCAAATTGCTTTCAAGGCCTTTGTAGCGGGGAATTTTTTCTCCGCCCCATACCATGGTCCGTAGCCACGGCTCAAATTTTACTGGAGTCATTATACGTTTTTTTTTAATGAGAATGCCAATGTGCCGCCTGCTACAATGTCTTTGTATTCTATGTAGGGAAGGTCGTAGGTCTTTCCATTCAGACGAACCGTGTCAATGACCCCGTCCAGGGGACCTTCGGCGGTAATGGTAAAGGTGCCGCCGGCAACCTTCACTGTCATCTTGGGGAAGCGCGGCAAACCAAACCAGAAGCGGGTGCTGGCGGGTTCCACCTGGTAAAAACCCATGGCGCTAAGGACATACCAGGCGCTCATCTGGCCCACGTCTTCGTTGCCCGAAAGGCCTTCGGGGTCGTTGAAATAAAGTTCATTATAGACCTGATGTAAACGGGCGGCTGCCTTTTCGGGGGCGCCCAGCATGGAATACAGGTAAATGATATGGTGGCTGGGCTCGTTGCCGTGAGCATACTGGCCGATGAGGCCCGAAATGTCTGGCGGCGCGGCTCCGTCAAGCTGGGAAGAAACCGTAAAGAGGCTGTCCAGCGCTTCCAGGATGGCTTCCCGGCTGCCATAAAGTTCCTGCAGGCCTTCTACGTCCTGGGGAACCAGCCAGCGGTACTGCCAGGCATTGCCTTCAGTGTAGTCGTGGTTGCCCTGCTCGGGGGCAAAGGGATTAAAGGGCTGGGTAAAAGTGCCGTCGGTTTTTCGGCCGCGCAGGAAGTGGGTTTCGGGGTCCCAGTAATGCCGATAGGAGCGGCTTTGCTCCAGGTATTTGGCCTCCAGGTCGGGGAAGCCAAGGTGGGCGGCGGCGTGCGCCACGGCAGCGTCGGAGATGGCATATTCCAGGTCGTTGCCCACAGCTTCGCGGTAAAGATCGGCGGGGATGAACCCGTACTGGTGGCGCAGATCCAGGCCACGGTCGTTCCTAAGGTCGGTGTCTACCAGGGCGGCCATGAGCTCCTGGGCCGGAATGCCGGCGTCGAAGCCTTTCACAATGAAATCGGCAAAGCTCACGCTGCCGGGATTGCCCACCATGCAGTCGGTTTCGTTGCCCATGAGGTGCCATACGGGGAGGTCGCCCTGCTCTTTATAGATATGGTAGAAGGTGGCGGTGAAGTCGTTCACTTTCTCCGGGTGCAGGATGGTGGCCAGCGGCATGGCGGCGCGGTAGGTGTCCCACAGGCTCCAGGTGGTGTAGTTCTGGAAATCTCCCTGGTGAAGGGTGTCGTCGGAGCCGCGGTACTGGCCGTCGCAGTCGTTAAACACGCTGGGGGCTATCATGGTGTGGTAAAGAGCCGTGTAGAAGACGGTACGGGCCTGGGTGTCCGGGGTCTTGATGCGCACCTTGCCCAGCTCCTGGTTCCAGGCCTCGCGGGCCTGGGCTTTCACGGCGTCAAAGTCCCAGCCGGGAAGTTCGGCCGCCATGTTGGCGCGGGCGCCTTCCACAGAGACGGGGGAGAGGGCTACTTTTACCAGTATCTGGTCTCCAGGGGCGGTGGGAGCCAGCTCATATCGGCCATAAATGGGGTGACGGGCTGCTCCGCGCTCGCTGTCGTTCCTGGGGTTTTCCATGGTTTGGAAAAGGGTGGAAGGCTGCGAGAACTCGGCCCAGAAGAAGATTTTCTGGTTTTTGGCCCAGCCGGTAGAGAAGCGATGGCCGCCGATGGCCGTTACGCGCCCCTGTTCGTCGCGCTGGATTTCAAAGCCGGCGTCGGTTACGTCGTCCCAGCAGCCGCCGTTCTCCAGGTCGAAGACCAGGGCAGGGTGCTCCGATGCCGGGAAGGTGTAGCGGTGCATGCCCACGCGGGCGGTGGCGGTCATTTCGGCCAGAATGCCATAGCGCTCCAGGGGAACGCTGTAGTAGCCGGGCTGGCACACTTCCTGCGAGCGCAGGGCATAGCTCCAGGCGCCGCTTCCGGGCTGGCTTTCGCGGCCGCGTTCGGGGGCGGTGAGCTCCGTGACAGGCATCACGGTAATGTCAAAGAGGTCTCCAATGCCCGTTCCGCTAAGATGCGTGTGGCTGAAGCCAATCACGGTAGAGTCGCTGTGGTGGTAACCGGAGCACCAGTCCCACTGCTGGGGAAGACTGGTGGGGCCCAGTTGCACAAGGCCGAAGGGCACGTTGGCGCCCACGAAAACATGGCCGTGGCCACCCGTGCCAATTTTGGGGTTCACATAGGAAGCAAAGTCTTCCTCATGAGGGCAGCAGGCGGCCAGAAGAGCGGCGCTTGCGGCAAGAAGGATGGAGCGTATACTTATTTCCATTGGATAGATTGGGTGTTCAGAAGGTCCTGGTGGCTCACGCGATAGCCTTTGTTTTTTCCGTCAAGCCGCACCTTGGAGGCCTGGGAATGGTTTTTGGTGACGGTAAGTTCCTTGCCGTCCGGAAGGGTAATCACAGCTTTGGCGAACGTGGGGCGGGTGAGGGTGTAGGAGGGGTCGGCCGGGCAGTCGGGGTAGAAGCCCAGCATGGAGAAGACAGCCCAGGCGCTCATGGTGCCGGTGTCGTCGTTCCCGGGGATGCCGTCGGGGGCATTCTTATAGTGGGTGGCCAGGATGTGCTCTACCTGCTGCCAGGTAAGCTTTTCATAGCCTTTGAAGCGGGAAAAGAGATAGGGGTACACGATGTCGGGCTCGTTGGCAGGGTCGTACAGGCCCTGGTCAAATACGTGCCGAAGATTCTGAACATAGGCCTTGGTGCCCCCCATGAGCTTGGCATAGCCGGCTACGTCGTGCGGCACCGCAAAGGTGTAGTTCCAGGCGCTTCCCTCGTGGAAGCCGGGGGCGTTGGAAAAGTTGGCGCCGTCGGAGGGGTCGAAGGGTGATAGGAAGGTGCCGTCGGCATTGATGGGCCGAAGGCAGCGATACGCTGCGCTGTAGTAATTTCTATAGCCCAGTGAGCGCTGGTAGAAGCGTTGGGCGTCGGCGTCTTTCCCCAGCGCCCCTGCCAGGCGGGAGAGGGCATAATCGGCCACGTAGTATTCCAGGGCGTGGGAAACCGAGTTGTCGCCGGAGAAATCGGCCGAAAAATACCCCAGCGGGATGTAGCCGTCGGCCACATAGGGGTCATTGTCGGGGCGCATGAGGTTGGCTTCCCCGGGGGTGTCGGCGCTTTTGAGGAAGGCGTTGTAGGCTTCCAGCACGTTGAAGTCCTGCAGGCCCTTGAGCCAGGTGTCGGCAATTACGCAAATGGCGGGGTCTCCTTCCATGGTCCAGGTTTCCCGGCCAAAGAGCTCCCATTTGGGCATCCAGCCCCATTCCTGGTACATACTAATCATGGAACGCACCATGTCCAGCTGCTTGCTGGGCCAAAGAAGGGTTAGCAGCTGATGCAAATTGCGGTAGGTGTCCCAAAGGGAGAACACGCTGTAGCGCACATGGCCTTCTTTCACTTTTCCTATTCCACGGTCGCGAAGGCTTCGCTGCTGCTGGCCCCAGGGAGCGGTGGCCACCGTGAAGCTGTCTTCGGCCTGCGGATTGCCAAACTCCATAAGAGGGTACTGCCCGTTTACGTCGCTCACTATGCTGGGATGGATGAGGGAGTGGTACAGGGCGGTGTAAAAGACGGTTTTCTGATCCGGGGTGCCGCCTTCTACCTGGATGCGTCCCAGGTGCTCTTTCCACAGCTCCGTGGCTGCCTGCTGCACCTGGTCAAAACGAAAGTTTATGTCCTGCTCTTTATTCAGGTTTTCCCGGGCGTTTTCAATGCTTACAAAGGATACGCCCATTTGGACTTTTACTTCTTCGCCGGGTTTCAGGTTATCGAAGTGGAACCAGTAGCCAATGTCGTCGCCGGAGAGTTCCCGGGAGTAGGCGGTGTACAGTTTATACTTTCCTGCATCGGGGTCCCAGGCGGCTTCGGCGGTCATGGGACGCTGTTTTTTCCAGTAACCACTGCTATTGGGCATGCGACTTATGCGCAGCACAAAGTAGACGGGAAATACCGCCTGCCTGTTGTAGCAGAAGGTGCCCAGCAGTTTGCTGCCTTCAATTTCGGCGGCGTTTACTCTCCGTACCGTGGCTCCGCTCTCGTTGGTAAGGCCTTCTCCCAGGTTCAGCAGGATATTTCCCTGCCCGCCGGGGAACGTGTAGCGTTCCATGGAGGTGCGGGGGGTTACGGTGGCTTCGGCCTTAATGCCGCTCAGGAGCTCCACCGCGTAATAGCCGGGATGCGCCTGCTCGTTGCGGTAGGGTGTGCCGTAGGCGTGATAATCAATTTCCAGCGGTCCTGTTGTGGCCATCGTGAGCAGCGACCCTGCATCCGGGCAGCCTACGCCGGAGAGGTTCACGTGCGAAAAGCCTGTGAAGTAGCGGTTCTCCTGCACGTAGGGCGTGCTCCACCATCGGCTGTCCTTGTCCCAAACGTTCAGCTCTGACCCCATCACGTTGAACGGGCTCACACTCATAAGGCCATTGGGCGTTACAGCCCCGGGGTTGCAGGCCCCGAAGTTGGAAGTGCCAATAAACGGGTTCACCCATTCCGTTTGGGCGCTCAAAGCGTTGGCCGCCAGTACCAGGATGGCTATGGAGAGGAATTTTTTCACAGGATGCTGGTGCGTTTGGTGAATGCTACAATCTCGGGGATGTAGCCGAAGGCCAGGCCGGTGACGGAGTCGGCGCAGCCGTAGTAAACGGCTACACGGCCGGTGGAGGGATCGTGCAGGGCGGCGCAGGGGAAGGCCACATTGGGAACGTCTCCCATGCACTCGTAGGGGGTTTGGGGCGAAATGAGGTAGGGACCGCTGCGGGCCAGTACTTTCCAGGGCTGCTCCAGGTCCAGCAGGGCGCTGCCAAAGCTGTACACATAGCCGTTGCAGCTACGAAGGACGCCGTGGTAGAACAGCAGCCATCCCTCGGAGGTTTCGATGGGAACGGGTCCGGCGCCAATCTTCATGCACTGCCATGCGCTCACTTCAAAGGGAGCGGGTGCCATGACGTGCCGATGATGCCCCCAGAACTCCATGTCCGGAGATTCGGAGTAGAAAATGTCGCCGAAGGCCGTATGGCCGGTGTCGGACGGACGGGACAGCATGGCAAAGCGGCCGCCGATCTTGCGGGGGAACAGCACGCCGTTGCGGTTGTAGGGCAGGAAGGCGTTCTCTACCTGATGGAAAGTCTCGAAGTCGGTGGTCCAGGCAATGCCGATGGTGGGGCCGTGGTAGCCGTTGCACCAGGTAACCCAGTAGCGGTCTTCAATGAAGGCTACCCGGGGGTCGTAGCCATACACCCACTGTCCCACCTCTGGGTTGGCGCATTCAAAGCGCAGAACCTCCGGCCTGATGTTCCAGTGAAGACCGTCGGCCGAAAAGCCCACATGCAGCGCCATGCGGCGGTTGGTGTCGTCGCAGCGGAATACTCCCGCAAAGCCGTCCCGGAAAGGAACCACGGCGCTGTTGAAGATACTGTTGGAGTTGGGAAGAAGGTCCCGGGGTATGAGCGGATTGGCACTGTAGCGCCACAAGGGGGCGGTGCTGCCGGCCGGCCGCTCCTCCCAGGGCATGTTCGGGAGAGCCTGGCCTGCTATGGTAAAGTCTTTCATTGAAGCGTTGCTTTCAAGATAATTTTGTCGTGAATCTTGCTAATGTCTTCCCCTTTTTCCTGCAGGGCAATGAGGTGAAACAGGTAGTCGGCCGCCTTAACAGAAATGTCGTGCAGCGGTTGCAGCATATAGGGGATGGCAGGTTCGAAAAGGCTGTAGATGTTGGAAAAGTCGAAGCCTACAAATTTTATGTCGCGCTGGATGTGAATGCCGCGGCGGAAGAGCGCCTTTACGATGGCTACACCAGGAACGTTGGAGGCGGTAATAACACCGTCGGTGCCTTTGCGAATAATCTCATCGGCTACTGCTTCGGCCTCCTGCTCAACATTCTCGAAACTAAGGTTGTAAATGTGGGCATCCTGTCCCAAAACGTCGTGGAAGGCTTTTTCGCGGTCGGTCATGGAAGAGATGCGCATGGCATAGGAGACCATTTCTATCTTCTTTGCTCCTTGTCCCTGCAGTACCTTGATGGCGGTGCGCATGGCGTCCTCGTTGTCGGTGAGAACAGAGGGAACCTGGAAGTCCGGGTGGTAACGGTCAATGACCACGAAAGGTTTTCCGGAGGCAATGAGCCCATGCATGCACTCCTCGCTGCCCTGGGCAGGCACAACAATGAAGCCCTCTACGTCCTTCTCCATGAAGGACTTGACCAGTCGGCCAAAGCGCTCGGGGTCTTCCTCCGTGCTGCCGAAGATAAGGGTATATCCGTTTTTATAGGCTACCTGCTCCAGTTCTTTGGCAATGGTGCCGTAAAATATATTGGCCATGTCGGACAGGATAACGCCAATGACGTGCGTGCGCCCCTGCCGAAGCATGCGTGCTGCGCTGCTGGGCTTGTAATTCATGCGCCGGGCCACCTCCAGTATGCGCTCCTTGGTGGCTTCGCTTACACGGTACTTTTGTTTACCGTCGGCCTGTACCCTGTTGTTCATCACGAACGATACCAGGGCGATGGACACGCCAGCCTCGCGTGCGATGTCTTTAATAGTAACGTTTTTCTGCATAGTGATGCAAAGTTAAACAATCTTTCGCAAAATAGTTAAAATAATTTAGCTTTTTTAAGGTGGCAATTTTTGCCGATTGTCCAAGTTGCTGATTCAGAGCGAGTTGTGAATATTTCATCCGGCTTTTTGCCGGATCAAATATCTGGAACGTATTGAGGGACAGGTACTTACGCAAATCCGGCCCGGCGGGGAGGCCGGACCGGATGGGGGAGGGAATGCCGATGCTGTTATTGGTATTGGTAGCGGACGGCCTTTTTGCCGGTGCCGGGCACCAGGGTGAAGCTGTAGCTGTAGCTTTGGGCGGCCCACAGGCTGCGAGAGGCCTCCGGGAGGGAGCCCCAGCTGTCGTATCCGCCGATACCGGTCATGCGATAGTCGATGCAAACTTCCGTGTAGTCGCGTACAGGAACGTCGCTCACGTGGGTTTGACGGCGCATCCGGTTCCGGGCTTCGACCTCGTTGTGAGGCTCGTCGGGGCTAAAGTTCTGCCACTGGTACGGGCGGTTCACATTCTCTTCGCAGTCCAGGTCTTCTACGCTCTGGCGCAGGACGTTAAACTCGAAGGGCTCGTTGGCCGTAACGGTGATGCCACCGGCACGCAGCCAGGAGGCATCTGTGTGGTGGCCGCATTCCTGCGGACGCACATAGGGATAGAATTCGGCCTGGGCCGAAGACTTCCAAATGTGCTTGAAGCAGCAGGTGTTGCGGTCCCAGTAGTTCTCTACGGGGCCGTTTCCAAAGTAGCTGAAGGCATCTTCGGCCACGCGGAAGCGGAAGCCCAGGCGGGGAATCTCAATCTCCTTCATCCCAGGTTCGGCGGCAGTGGTTACTTCCAGCTTAAGGGCACCGTCGGGGTACACGATATAGCGCTCGCTGGCGCGGACACCATTTCCTTTCACCGTGATGACCACCTTGCCGTCGGCCTCCTCTACGCTTACCGCCAGGGGAGCGGCCAGGCGCTTGAACAGCTGGGTGCGGGCAGGCATACCATTGCCGTAGTCGTTGTCCACGGGGCCGCGCCAGAAGTTGGGCCTAATGCCGAAGTCCGGGTTCACCATGTCCTTTCCGTTCACTTTCCAGGACTTTACGGTGCCGCTCATCTTGTCAAACACCAGCTGCACGCCAGAGCCGCGCACGGTAATCTGGGTGTCCACGTCGGTGAATTCCAGCTTGCCCTTGGGAGCCCGCAGGATGGGGGCCGATGTGTTTTTGAGCAGTACCTGATTGTTGGCAATTACGCTGCCCTTGGCCACCAGGGAAAGATCCTGGCCGGCTATCACTTCAAAGAAAATGCGGTACTCTCCGGCTTTTTTCATGCGGGGCAGTTTAACGGTGAAAACATCGGCCGATTGGGGCGCTGTTTCAAAGTGCAGTTTGTGCACGCGCCACCAGAAGGGACGTTTTCCGTCGCGCTCTACCCACCACTTTATGGTGTAGTCCTTGAGGCTACGGAAGTAGAAGCGGTTCTCAATTTGGAACTGGCCCTTCTCCAGGTCTACGGGCTGGATATCTACATCCTGATAAACGTGCTTAACCTCATAGAAAGCGGGATGGGGGTTGCGGTCCGGGTTCACAATGCCGTTGCACAGGAAGTTGTTGTCGGAGGGGGTATTCTCTCCGTAGTCGCCGCCATAGGTCCATACGCGCTCTTTGTCGTACAGGCCCTGGTCTACCCAGTCCCAGATATAACCGCCCTGCAGGTGCGGGTGGGCATAAATGTACTTCCACTGAAGGTCCAGCGAGCCGGTAGAATTACCCATGGCGTGGGCATATTCGCTGGGGCACACGGGACGGTCGGCGTAATGTTCGCCCATATACTTAAACCAGTCGGCGCCCGGGTACTGGGGCACAATCATGTCGGTGTTCCACTCGAATTCGGCGCGTTCGTAGGCCACAGGGCGGTTCTGGCCGTTTTCTTCCAGGGCCTTGAGCGCTTTGTAGGTGTTGTAGAAGTTAACTCCGTTGCCGGCTTCGTTGCCCAGGGACAGGATGGTAACGCAGGGGTAATTGGCCGTGCGGCGGTACATGTTAAGGGTGCGGTCCAGGTGTTTGGCATACCAGGCCGGGTTGTTGCCCAGCGTGCGGTCCAGGTTGTAGCCCATGCCGTGGCTCTCGATATTGGTCTCGTCGTACACGTAGAAGCCCAGGGAGTCGCAGAGCTCGTAGAATTCGCGCGGCTGGGGATAGTGGCAGGTGCGGATGGCATTGATGTTGGCCTCCCGCATGAGCTTAAGATCCTCCAGGATATTCTCCCGGCTAAGATAGTGGCCGGTGTAGGGGTTGTGCTCGTGCAGGTTCACGCCCTTGAATTTCACGGGCTGGCCATTCACAAGCAAAGCCTTTACGTCGCGGTCTCCGTCTTTCACACTCTTGATTTCTATGCGGCGGAAACCCACATGGAAGCGGGTGTATTCTCCGTTCACACAAAGCAGCAGGGTGTACAGTTCCGGGGTTTCGGCCGTCCACTGGCGAACGGCGGGAATGCTGTCGCGTGTGGTGGCCATGCAGCCGCTGAACTCGAAGCGGGCATCGGCCACGGCCTTGCCGTCGTTGTCCAGCAGCTCGTAAAATACCTCGGCGGGGGCATCCGAATGCATGCGCAGCTGGAAAACACCGGTTTGCAGGTCTTCGGCCAGGGTAGAGACCACCTGGAAGTCAAAGTTAAGGTTTTCTTTCTCGCTGGAAAGGTATACGTCCCGCTCCAGGCCGCTGATGCGCCAAAAGTCCTGGCACTCCAGGTAAGAGCCGGTGCTATAGCGGAACAGCTGCAGCAGAATCTCGTTTTCTCCGGGCTGCAGGGCTTCGGTGATGCGGAAGCGGGCCGTGGACTTGGAGTCCTCGCAGTACCCAATTTCCTTGCCGTTTACAAACACATAGGTGCCGCTCTTGGAGCCGCAAAGGTTCAGGTATACCTCCCGGTCTTTCCAGGCCTCTGGAAGGGTGAACGTTTTCAGGTACAGGGAAGAAGGGAAAGATTCCGGCAGCAGGGGAGGCTGGGGATTCCGGGGACAGAAGTCGTAGGGGTGGTTCACATAGATGGCCGTGCCCCATCCCTGTACTTCCCAGTTGCCGGGAACCTGAATCTTGTCCCAGTGCAGCGAGGAGGCCACCGAGGGGCGCACCACGCCGTCCATGCCGGGGATGTCCCGCCAGCTGTCAAAGTATTTGAAGTTCCACTCTCCGTTTAGGTCCAGGTAGTTCTCGCTTTCGCGGAAGCCTTTTTCCAGAGCGTCGGCCCGGCTGGCATAGTAAATGACTTCTGTGCGCCGGGTTTGGGCGTTCACGGAGGTTACTTGCACGTCCTGCCAGTAGGGCAGTACCGCCGTCAGGAGTAATAGTGCTGTTAAATGCATATGGTTTGAAGGTTAATTATAATTTACAGTTAATACTTGCCGAATGTCGGCCGACGAGGCGCCCACCTGAATCTCGAAGGCTCCGGGTTCCACGGTGCGCTCCATGGCGGGATTCACCACCTCGAAGGCGCTGCGCTCCAGGGGAAGCTGGACGGTGAGCGTTTCTCCGGGCTGCAAATGCACCCGCCTGAAAGCGCGCAGCTGCTTGCGCGGGCGTGCCGTGGAGGCAACCAGGTCCCGCACATACACCTGCACTACTTCGTCGCCGGCAAGGGAGCCGGTATTGGTTACGGGGACAGAAACCATACAGCTGTCCGGGAGCGATCCTGTTACCTGTGCCGTCCCATACTCAAAGGTGGTATAGCTTAGCCCGTAGCCGAACGGATACAGGGGATCGGCGCTTTCTTCCACGTAATGGTGGGTGAAGGGCACTTTGCGGTTATAGTATACGGGCAGCTGGCCCACGCTGCGGGGGACGCTGATGGGCAGGCGTCCGGCGGGGTTATAGCGTCCCAGAAGAACATCGGCAAGGGCTGTTCCGCCGGCTTGTCCGGGGTACCAGAGCGTTAACAGTGCGTCGGCGTGCTCCGAAGCCCAGTTCTTATTGAGCGGCCGGCCTTCGATGTACACCACCACCAGTGGCTTTCCGGTAGCGCGAAGGGCCTCCAGCAGTTTTAGTTGATGGCCCAAAAGGTCCAGGGTGCTGCGGTCGAATCCTTCGCCGGCCTCCATGTCGCTCACGGAGGTTTGGTCCACTACGGCCGCGCCCGTATCTATGTATTGGGTTTTAAAGTCCCGGGCCGATGAGCCGCCCACTACGGCCACCACTGCTTCGGCGCGACGGGCGGCCTGCACGGCTTCGGCGATGGCAGAGCTGCGGGTGTCGCGGATGGCGCAGCCCTTCACGTATTCTACGCGGGCGCCGGCTTCCTGCAACCCTTCCAGCATGGTTACTATGTTGGCAGGATCCTGCGGGGCGGTATAGTCGCCCAGCTGGTTGTACATGTTGTGGGCGTTGGGCCCCACCAGGGCTATGCGTGTACCGGCCCGGAAGGGGAGTGTGCCATTGTTTTTAAGGAGCGTCACGCTTTCCCGCGCGGCCTGTGCAGCCAAGGCGATATTCTCTGTGCTACGCACTTCCCGGGCCGATTCCTCCGGCAGGAAGGGGTGGTCGAACAGCCCGGCGTTGAACTTTTGCGTAAGCACCCGGCTCACGGCGCGGTTAACCGCCTCTATAGGGACCAGCCCCGCCTCCACCGATTCTTTCAAAAGAGGATAGCAGTGTGCCCCCAGGTCTACATCTACGCCGGCAGTGAGGGCCATGCGGGCGGCTTCCGATTTATCGGCCGCTACGTGATGGCTGGAGGCAATGCCGTCGATGCTTTCCAGATCACTTACTACGAACCCACGGAAGTTCCAGCGCTCCCGCAGCAATCCCGTGAGCAGCTCCCGGTTGCAGGTAGAGGGCACGCCGTCTATGGTATTGTAAGAGGTCATGACGCTTAATGCGCCGCTCTCAATGGCCGATTGGAAGGTGGGAAACACGTTCTCTTCCAGGTCCCGCGGCCCAATGTGCGAAGGGCTGCCGTTGTGGCCGCCTTCGGGAATGCCATAGGCCACAAAATGCTTGAGGGTGGAGATAATTCCCTGGGACGATGTACCCCGCACCATGGCCGATGCCAACTGCGAAGTAAGGAAAACGTCCTCCCCATAGGTTTCTTCCACGCGGGACCAGCGGGGTTCGCGGGATAGGTCTATCACGGGGCCGTAGCCAATGGTGCCGCCCTGCGCGCGCAGCTCCCCTCCAATGACCTTCCCCACTTCTTCCAGAAGGGCCGTGTCCCAGGTAGAGGCCAGGCCGATGGAGGTGGGAAACACCGTGGTGCCTATGGCCATGTGCCCGTGGGGGGCTTCTTCGGCCAGGATGATGGGAATGCCCAGGCGGGTAGAATCTATGGCATAGTGTTGCAGGGCATTATAGGCCTGCACCGCCTGCTGCGGGGTGAGCCCCGTTTCCAGCGTTTTGCGGGTCCAAGGGTCGGCCCGGAAAGTGGCCCACAGCATACCCCCGTGGCTGTTGCGGATAAAATCCCTGAACTGGTTGGAGATGGTAAGGCCGGTGGCCGTTTTTTCGTACATGGGCCAGCCCAGCGGGCAAAGGAGCTGTCCCAGTTTTTCTTCAAGCGTCATGCGGGACAGTAAATCCTGCACCCGCTGCTCTGTGGGATAGCTGCTGTCTTTGTAAATGGGAGCTTTGGTGGAGCAGGCCGAACCTGCTAAAAGAACCACCGCCGCCAGTATAAGGTTAAAATGTTTTAGCGACATACGTTCATTACAACACACAAAGGTAATCAAATTCTTGAAAGAATCCAATTTGGAAAACTGAGCAAAAATCGTTTTCTTTGCTAATTATAATTGGAAAAACATACTGCCACTTAAATGAAAAAACGCACCTACACAGCGCCTCATGTCAGGGAATGGGACCTTGGTATGGAATCCCTGCTCTGCACCTCCGGAGAGGATTTACCCGTAGATCCCGTAGACCCGGATGTCTGGGCCATTTCCATTGTCCCCGATTTGCTTTTTTAATCTTTGAGCCCATGAAAAAGACCGTTATCCTTTCAATGGCAGCCGCCATCCTGGCCCTTTTCTCTTGCGCCAAGATTCAAGAGGCCGATATGCCGGAATCCCGTCCCGGAAACCCCAATGAAAAAACGTATATCATTCACGGCGTAATAGACGAAGCCGATACCAAAACCACCTATGAGGAATCTGGCGATAAAGCCCTTTTCAGCTGGCTGGAAGCCGATGCCATGAAGGTGGTTGTGTACGAAGCCGCCGACCCCACGCACGTAGACCAATACTCTTTCTATGCCCAGTCGGCCGGCCGCAACGTAGATTTCTCTGGCTCCGCCGATTTTGACTCCTACCCTTCCTCGGGTTTTGCCGTGTATCCCAATTCCTTGTCCACCGGTGGTGTCAAGGACAGTTATCTTATTTCCCTTCCCGCCGCCTATTCGGTTCCCGGGAGCAATTTCTCCCAAATAGGAATTCCTCTCATCGGCGCACAAACGTCGGAGGATCAGTATTCCTTCAAAGCGGCTGTGGGGGTGCTCAAGATTACCCTCACCGATGTACCTGTGAGCGCCCGTAAACTGGTGCTCACCAGCACTGAAGACAATCTGTCGGGTGTGTTCCCGCTCGATGAGACCAGCCGCACAGAGGGCATCCAGATGAGCCGCTGCACCGCCGATGCCGGCCACAGCATCACCGTTACCTTCCCCCAGCAAACAGCAGGAGCCACGGTGGGTGTCTTTGTACCCGTTCCCGTGGGTACCCTTAGCACCGGCGCCACCTTCGATGTGCAGGACAATGACGGCTATTCCATCAAGAAAGTTACCACCAAGAAGGATATCACCATCCTTCGCGGCCACCTGCAGCCTTTGCAGGAAATTGCAGTGGAAGTATGGAACGATGTAGGTGTGGGTAAGTTCATCGACAATCACACCTTCTATCAGGCCGAAGGCTTCTGCGATGGGCAGCGCGTAACTCCCGAAATCGGCCTGGACGCCACCTACTTCGACGTCCTTATCCAGCAAAACGCAGCCAACGCTAACCAGTATCGTGTGGTAAATCCCTACGGCGCCCTGTTCGCCGATCCCGTGAATACCACACATTTCGGCACCGGTCCCAATGCCCACCTGTACTTTACCCTGTACCCCGGGCTGGGCACAGACCTTGCCCTCTTCGACAGCGTCCATACCGGTATCAAGCAGTATGGCGGCTACTACGGAGAAGCCGAACTTTGGTACGACCATCCGTACTGGGGCTATTCCCAAATTTATCAGAACAGCCGCGTTATCAAGCGGGACGGCAGCGGTAATCCGCTCAACATCCAGTTCGCGCCCTTCTATATGGGCGGCCTGGATGAAGACTGCAGCGTCAATCCCAAGATAGAGGTGGTCTTCCCCGGATCGGCCCCCATGCTGGCGTTCAACTATGCCGGCGATGCTTCGGCCTCTTATTCCGGCGGCAAGGTATCGGCCACCATCGGCGGAGAAACCGTCACAGCCATCAAGGCCATAGCCTCCGATACCTTCAATAACGGCGTAGAGGCCATCCTGGCCGGCACCGGCGACATCCTCACCTTCACGGCCACCGGCACACAGCCCCTGGTGCTGCCCGACGGCAATTATGTGCTGGTATATAAAGTGGAAACCGACGAGCATGGCTTTGTCTTCAAAAACGGCGGCAACTTCTCTGTGAGTTCCCGCACCAAGATTGCCCTGGACGATTCCATGATTAGCGTGAGCATCGACGCCGGCACCAAGGATGGCACTTCCCACTATGATGGCATTGGCAAGGTTGCTTTAACAGATGGCGACGAAAGCACCTTCTGGCATACGCCCTGGCAAGAAAAAGGCTCGGACTATTATGGCTGGAGCGACCTGGATCCCACCTATGGGGCCTATATAGACATAGACCTTGGCTCCGGAAAGAGCGTAACAGACTTTGAACTGGAAGCCTGTCTCCGTGCCGCCTACAGCGCCTGGCCCAAGCACATCATTGTTTATTCCAAGCCCGATGGCGGCTCCTGGACCAAGGTAGGAGAGGCCGAAAACGCCTGCTATGGAGTAAGCGGTGGTGTTCCTACCTGGATTTATCCCATCCAGTGCTCCGGTGCGGCCGCCCGCTTCATCCGCATTTCCATCATCGAGAATAACGAAGGAATAGACCTTCGGGACGCTGCTGCCGCCGGGTGCACCCATCTGGCCGAACTGGAACTCTACGGAACCCTTTACGACGGCGGAGAACCGGTGAGCCCCTGGCTCAATCTGTTCACAGACCTCTCGTACTCGGAGCTCAAGCCCGGCACCACGCAGGGAGACATTTCGGCCATGAACGGTATTCCGCCGTACTTCCTGGCCGAGAATGTGGCCCAGAAACTCTTTGACGGGACCTACCCGGATCCTTTCTTCCGTATAGGCAGCTATGACCCCTACAGCGACATTCGCTGCGGGCCGCCCGCCCTCATGACCCGCATCTATTCGGCCCTGGACAACCCCACCGGTATCCAGGTTAACGCCGGAGACCAGCTCCTTGTGTGCGTGGACCAGATCCCCGCCGGCCAGGCCGTGAGCCTTGCCGTGTACGGAGACGCCGGCGATGAACCTAACGTGGGCGGCAGTAAAGACTGGCAGTACGGCTACACGGAAAACTGGGCCGAAGGCTACGACCAGAATGTGGAACTGCTGGCAGGTATGAACACCATAGACATCACCGCCACCGGCATGCTCTATGTCCTGAACACCATTACCCAGGCCGACCCTTACAATCCCGTCAAAACCGCCGTTAGCAGCTATGCTCCGGTAAAGGTCCATATCCTTCCTGGTTACGGCACGGTTCAGGGTTACTTCGACCCCGCCCATCATTCCAACAGCGAGGGAGATGCCCTGCTGCAGGGCTGCACCTATAAATACTTTATGGTAAAGGGCCAGAAGTGCAGCTTCCTGTTCCACACAGACCCTCTCAAGGCTTTCAGCGCCGAAACCATCCGCACCGGCAGCGAGGTCATGGACAAGGCCGTAACCTGGCAAAAGCAGCTGTGCGGCATTGACGGAGAGTCCTGGTTCAACAACCATCTTCTGGTGGCCTCTACCGAAGGATCGGCCTACATGAACGCCGGTCACCGGAGAATCCTCATCTCCACCGACAATATTCCCAAGGTGGTATCCAAGGCCTATATGCTCACCGAGGAAGGCGAAGGCGGCTGGGGGCCTTTCCACGAGATGGGGCACCTGCATCAGCATCCCATCAACTGGAAGAGTACCGCCGAATCGTCCAACAACCTCTTCTCCAATTACTGCAAGAAGATGCTTGCCAACCAGGAAAGCGTCACCTTTGTGAGCCGCGGCGCCCCGCTCAGGAATCTGGCCGAAAGCTACGCGCAGGCCAAGCCCTGGGTGCTGCTGGGTACTGCCACTTATCAGAGCGAAGACACAGAGCTGCACATGCGCATGAACTGGCAGCTGTGGAACTATTTCCACCTGTGCGGCCATGATACCTCCTTCTTCCCCAACCTGTTTAACTACCTGCGCCAGCCTTCTCACATGTTAAGCAGCGAGTACGGTTACTGGTACTATTGGTATACTGGCAAGGAAGACAATCCAGGCAAGGCCCAGCTGGAGTACTACGAAGCCTGCTGCGAAGTGGCTCAACAGGATCTTACCGAATTCTTCGACGCCTGGGGCTTCTTTGTTCCGGTGGATATGGAGTATTATCAGTACGGCACCAAACAGTACACGGTAACTGCCAGCATGATTTCGCAGGCCAAGGCCCGCGTGGCGGCCAAGGGTTATCCCAAGGCGGCGCCCATCCAGTATCTGGAAGACCGTCAGGTGGCCACTTACGGCGAGAACCCTTCCTACACCTACAGCCAAATGGGTTACTATACGCAGTTCCAGGGCGCGGCTCCCGTGGTTTCGGCCCCGCAGTACCTTAAGACGGCGTCCAACGTAGCGCTTATGTTTGACAACGACAATGCCGTGGCCGTGGAGCTACGTGCGGGTTCAACCGCCAGCGGCGCCCTGCTGTATTTCTCCAATCTCAATTACATTCAGCTCCCCGACGGCCTGTCCTTCGATGGCAACAGCATATGGGCTGTACAGGCCGACGGCGTTCGCGTGAAGGCTTCATCATTGGAATAGTTTTAAAAAGCAATATCATGTCTACTAAACCCCAAAAACTCTTGAGCGATTCGGCGGCCATGCGCTGGACCGCCCTGGTGCTGCTGGCTGCCGCCAACCTGTTCGCCTACATATTCATGGATGTGCTCTCCCCGCTGCAGGAACTGCTGCAAACCCAGCGAGGTTGGGATCCGGTGGCCTATGGCCATTATGCCGGCTCGGAGACCTTCCTGAATGTATTTGTGTTCTTCCTCATCTTTGCCGGTATCATCCTGGACAAGATGGGAGTGCGCTTTACGGCCATCCTGTCCGGCGCCGTCATGGTGGCGGGCGCCCTTATCAAGTACTTCGCCGTTAGCGAAGCCTTTATTGGCAGCGGCACAGATCTTTGGTTCCAGCAAAACCTGAATCTCCCGGATGCCTGGTGGAACGTAACCCCGTTCTATGCCGGTATGCCCGGAAGTGCCAAGCTGGCCGCCATCGGCTTCATGATTTTCGGCTGCGGCTGCGAAATGGCCGGCATTACGGTAAGCCGCGGTATCGTGAAGTGGTTCCAAGGCAAGGAAATGGCCTTGGCCATGGGCGTGGAAATGGCTATTGCCCGCGTGGGAGTGGCCATTGTCATGCTGGGCAGCCCCATCATTGCCAACATTGCTCCCGTAAGCGTGTCCCGTCCTGTAGCGGTGGGCGCCGTGCTGCTTTGCATCGGCCTCATCCTGTTCATCACCTACGGCTTTATGGACAAGAAGCTGGACGCTCAGGGCGTGGCCGAAGAAAAGGACGATCCTTTCAAGGTGAGCGACATTGGCAAGATTCTCTCGCTCAAGATGTTCTGGATTGTGGCCCTGCTGTGCGTGCTGTACTACAGCGCCATTTTCCCGTTCCAGAAGTATGCCATTAACATGCTGCAGTGTAACCTGGGTTATACCGCCGAGCAAGCCGGCTGGGTGTTCTTCGTGTTCCCGCTGGGCGCCGCCGCCGTTACTCCTTTCCTGGGCAATTACCTGGACCGCAAGGGAAAAGGTGCCACCATGCTCATCCTGGGTGCCATCCTCATGATTGCCTGCCACCTTACCTTTGCGCTGGTGGTTCCCGCCACCCAGTCGGTGCTCATCACCTACCTGGCCATCATCCTGCTGGGCATCTCCTTCTCGCTGGTGCCCGCCGCCCTGTGGCCTTCGGTGCCCAAGCTCATCGACAATAAGCTTCTGGGGTCGGCCTATGCCCTCATTTTCTGGATTCAGAATATCGGCCTGTATGCCTTCCCCATGATCATTGGCTCGGTGCTCAGCTCCTCCAACCCCGGCGTAACCGACCCTCTCAAGTACAATTACACCGTTCCCATGCTGGTGTTCGCTTCGCTGGGCGTGGTGGCCATGCTGCTGGGCTTCTACCTCAAGTTAGAGGACAAGAAGGGGCACTACGGCCTGGAGGAACCTAATATTAAATAGTTTTTGTCCATGTCGCCGAAGAAGTTTTACAGCGCGGCCTCCTGGCTTGTCCTGGCCTGCCTGGTGGTTCCCATGTTTGCGTCGTACTACTTCGACGACATGTTCTCCAGCATCTCCTACCTGTTCGAGCATCCCGCCCTCACACAGCTGGGCTGGGATGCGGCCGGGTACGGGCTCTATGCCAGCGGTTACAGCGTCCTGTGCGTCTTTGGCGGTCTGGTGGTGTGCGGCGTCCTGCTGGACAAGTGGGGGGTGCGCATTACCGGCTCTATCTTCGTGGGCATGATGGCCGCCGGCGCCGGGCTGGTTACCTGGTCGCTGCTCAGTGGCGTCTCATGTTCTCTTCAGGCCGCCTATGTAGGCTGCATGCTCTTCGGCCTTGGCTCCGAGATAGCAGGCACGGCCGTTACCCGTTCTATCGCAAAATGGTTCCGCGGCGGGCCCATGGCGTTGGCTATGGGCCTGCAGCTGGCCATCGCCCGCCTGGGCACCGCCTTTGCCCTGGTGCTGTCGCCCAAACTGGTGGTTCAGCAGGCCGGTCATGTGTACACCCTCTCCGAAACTGCCCGCCCTGCCCTGGTTGGCATGGGCCTCATGGCTTTAGGCCTCATCCTCTGGGCCCTCTTCGTGGCCCTGGATGCCCGCTCCGACCATTCCGCTGCGGCAGAGCAGGATGCAGGAAAAGGTGCATTTTCCGTCGCAAATAATAGGGCCGATGCTCCGGAAAATGCGACCTCCCCATCGGCATCTCCCTCAGCGCCGGATGAAACGTCCTCTTCGGCATCGAACGACGACGAGGCTTTTAGGTTTAAGGATGTGTTAAAGGTGTTGGGGAACAGGAACTTTTGGCTGCTGGCGCTGCTGTGTGTGCTGTTTTACAGCAGCATCATTGCTTTCAAGAAGTTTGCTGGAGCCATCCTCATACCCCGTTTTGACATTCCGGCCCAGGCGGCGGGCTGGATGGTGTCCATGCTGCCGTTTTCTACGGTCATCTTCGCGCCGCTCTTTGGCATGCTGGTGGATAAATTCGGCCACGGAACGCGCTGGATGGTGTTGGGCTCTTTCCTTGCCCTTATAGCGCACTTGCTGCTGGCCTTTGCCCCGGCCGGTGTCTCGTTCTGGGGATACCTGGCCATGGTCTTCCTGGGCTTCGGCTACTCCCTGGTACCCGCCGCTCTGTGGCCCTCTGTTCCCAAAATTGTCCCCGACAAAGTGCTGGGAACCACCTTCGCCCTCATCTATTGGGTCCAGAATCTGGGCCTGCTTTCCTTCAAATGGCTCTCGGGCCTCATCCTGGGAAGCTCTGAGAACGGCCCCGTCTCGGTCGAACTAATGTTCGTCGGCCTGTGTATAGCTGCCGTGGCCGTAGCCTTCCTCTTCCTTCGCACCTCTTCTACCCACCCCGAACTGGCCCTCGACGCCCCCAACCGCTAGGTCCTTTTTTCCTCGGTGTGTGGCTCTAACTGGCCAGTATCTGCACAGGTCCCGCTCACTAAACAAAAAGGCCTCATTTTGTTCACCAAGCCGTACCTTAGGTACGCGGCACTTGACAAAATCGGGCCCAAATGTAAAGTGCGCGGTACCGCCACCCTGCCCAATGGTCCAGACGGTGAGACGTTGGGTTACTTACATCCCAGCAACAAACGATGCGCCCTTATGTAGCCAGGACACATCGCAGGCTCTTGTTTTTGTGGGCAGGGCGGAGACGGTACCGTTGTTGCGTGGCATTTAATGCTCTGATAGTTATGTTGTTAGCACAGCTGACGGGTCGTTTTCTATTACCCGTCCACTGTGCTAACAAATTGAATAACAGTGCATTGCCTGCCACGGGAATCAGTCCCCTGGCCCAGAGGGTGGCAACCACCCTACTGACGGCTCGAAACATGCCCAACGGTCCTGGCGGTGGGACGTTGGCCGAGAAAATCGGCACCCACCCTGCCCAACGGAGTATTGGCCAATCAGTGTGATGCGTAACTATTTAACACTGAGTAAAATATGCAAACTTCGGTGCACCTGCATGTGCACCGATAAATCCACAAGTCGCTGATTTTTAGTTATTTACGAGTCACGAAAGTTGAACCTCATGGCGGCGGATGGGCTTTGGCCTGGAAAAATGGCACCCACCCTGCCCAACGGTCCAGGCAGTGGGACGTTGGCCGAGAAAACCTGCGCCAAACGTGCCCAATGGTCCAGACGGTGGGACGTTGGGAGAGAGGGTAGTTGACGAAAACTCCATTTTATGCGTTTTAGCAGCCGGTTGGCAAAAAAATTGCAAAAAAGTTTTGCGGTTTCAAAAAAACTGTTCTATCTTTGCAGTGTAATAGCATACTAATACAGCAAACAAATGCTCATCGAGCTTCAAGACATTAACAAAACTTACAACAACGGGCAGCCTCTGCACGTGCTCAAGGGCATTAACCTGGGCATCGAAAGAGGGGAGTTCGTGTCCATTATGGGCGCATCCGGTTCAGGGAAGTCTACACTCCTTAATATATTAGGGATCCTGGACAGCTACGACACCGGTACCTATCACCTGGACGGGAAACTCATCAAGGACCTGAGCGAAACCCAAAGCGCCGACTACCGCAATCGCATGATTGGGTTCATCTTCCAGAGCTTTAACCTCATTGGGTTCAAAACGGCCGTGGAAAATGTAGAGCTGCCGCTCTATTACCAGGGCGTTCCCCGGCGTGAAAGACGCGCGCGGGCCATGGAGTATCTGGACAAACTGGGCCTAACACAGTGGGCTGGCCATTTCCCCAATGAGATGAGCGGCGGTCAAAAGCAGCGCGTGGCCATTGCCCGTGCGCTCATTACGCATCCGCAAATCATTCTGGCCGACGAACCCACCGGCGCCCTGGATTCCAAAACCAGTGTAGAGGTGATGCAACTTCTTAAGAAACTGAATCAGGAAGAAGGCATTACCATCATTGTGGTAACCCACGAGGGCGGTGTGGCCAACGAGACCGACAAAATTATCCACATCAAAGACGGCATCATTGGCAATATAGAAGAAAACAAGGCCCACCTGGCCTGGGGTGGCAGTATTATCAAGTAATGCGGGAACTCTTTCACGAAATAACCAGCACGCTGCGGAACAACAAGCTGCGCACAGCCCTTACCGGCTTTGCGGTTAGCTGGGGAATCTTCCTGCTCATTTGTCTGCTGGGTGCTGGCAACGGGCTCATGAATTCCTTCATGGGAAATATGGAAGATTTCATCTCCCAAAGCATTGCGGTGGAAGCCTGGTACACGTCGGAACCCTACGACGGTTATCAGAGTAACCGCAAAATAGACCTGAACGAAAAAGACGTGGCCTACACCGCCGGCCCCGAATGGGCCGACATCATAAAGAACGTATCCCGCACCACGGCAGGGCGCTCAGATACCCTTAGCCTGAACGGACTCACCGTAAACGGCTACTTGCTGGGCGTAACACCCGACTATCAGGAACTGAACAAAATGAAGATGGCCGTGGGACGCTTCCTGAACCCCGACGACGAGCTGCAGCAGCGAAAAGTGATGGTCATTGCCATGTCCCAGGCCAAGGAGCTGAATCCCAAAGACCCCGAAAACGTGCTGGGCCAATGGGTATCGGCCGGCAGCATTGCCTATAAAGTGGTGGGCATCTATTACACCGACGAGCGAGACTGGCGCCGCAGCGTTTGCATCCCCTACAACACGTTCAAGGGCATCTACGATGTAAGCGACAAAGTGCAGTCTATCAGCTTTGAGGTAAGCGGCCCCAAAACCGTAGCAGAGCACAAGGCTTTCGAGGCCGATTACGGGGCAGCCCTCAAGCGCCGTCATCATGTGTCGCCCACCGATGAACGGGCGTTCTGGATTATGAACGGCTATACCTCCAACATGCAGATGAACCAGGCACAGAGCATCCTTCGCATGGCCCTGTGGATCCTGGGCCTGCTAACCCTGGTGAGCGGCATTGTGGGCGTGAGCAACATTATGCTCATAGCCGTGAAAGAACGCACGCACGAGTTTGGCATTAGGAAAGCCATCGGCGCCAAGCCCGGAAATATCCTGAACCTGATTATTGCCGAAAGCATAAGCATTACGGCCGTATTTGGATACCTGGGCATGCTGCTGGGCATGGTGGCCTGCGAGGTCATGGACAAAACCATCGGCCAAAACAGCGTGGACATTGGCTTCCAGCAAATCCAGATGCTCAAAAACCCCACCGTGGGCGTAGATGTAGCCATTGAAGCCACCCTGGTCCTCATTGTTGCCGGCACCCTGGCCGGGGCCATTCCCGCCTGGAAAGCAGCCAAAGTGAAACCCATAGAAGCCCTCAGAGCCGAATGAAAAAGTGGTTTGATACAGATACCTTCCGGGAAATTCTGGACAGCCTGCTGCGCAATCGCAGCCGGAGCCTCCTTACCGGATTCGGCGTGTTCTGGGGCGTGTTCATGCTCATGCTGCTCATTGGCGGCGGGCAGGGCCTGAAACAGCTCATGGAGCGCAACTTCGAGGGCTTTGCCCAGAACACCTGCATTGTGTTTGCCGACCGCACCTCCAAGCCCTATCACGGCTTCAAGAAAGGCCGCAGCTGGAACCTTACCTACGACGACATTCCCCGCATGCAGAATATGGTTCCCGAACTGGCCACCGTAACGCCGGTAGTGAGCCTATGGGGAAAGAGCGTCACCCGCGATGAACATACTTACGGCAGCGCTGTAGTGAAAGGCTGCCGGGCCGATTATGTAAATATTGAAACGCCCGTGATGATGTATGGCCGCTTCCTGAACGACGCCGATGTGGCTCAGGAGCGCAAAGTGTGCGTCATTGGCAAGAAAGTGTACAACAACCTCTTCCCCGAAGGCGGGGACCCCTGCGGGCAGCGGCTTTCCATCGGCGGCAGCTACTACAGTGTAATTGGCGTAAACTGGCTGGACACCGACGGCATTAACATCAACGGCAGCGCCGCCGATGCCGTCACCATTCCCATTACCCTGGCCAGCCGCGCCTACAATATGGGCTCTGTGGTGCACATGATTTGCTTTACCGCCCAGGAAGGCATCACCATGAGCGACATCACCCCCCGGGTGCGGGAAGTGATTGCCAGGGCGCACTACATAGACCCCACCGACGAGCAAGCCATGTTCCTTCTGAACACCCAGCTCATCTTTGGCATTGTGGACAACCTGTTCAAAGGCATCAACTTCCTGGTATGGCTCATCGGCCTGGGAACGCTGCTGGCCGGCGTCATTGGCGTGTCCAATATCATGATGGTGAGCGTGCGGGAGCGCACTACAGAAATCGGCATTCGCCGCGCCATAGGTGCCACCCCCGTCCAGATTCTGGGCCAGATCATTTCCGAGAGCATTGTCCTTACCCTGGTAGCCGGCATGATGGGCATTGTGCTAAGCGTGCTCATTCTGGCCGGGGTCGAACTGGCCATGACTCAGGACGGCATGCTCAAAGCCGCCTTCCAGGTTCCGTTCGGCACCGCCGTGCTGGCGGCCCTGCTGCTCACCGTGCTGGGCGTGGTGGCAGGCCTGATGCCTGCCTCCCGCGCCATGCAAATCAAACCCGTAGATGCTATGAGAGACGAATAAAACAGTGATAAGATATGAAAAAGTTTGGTAAAATTGTACTCATTGTGCTGGTAGCGGCCCTGTTCCTGGGCACGTTCTTCTACCTGTTCCAGCGTTCCCGTCCCAAAGAAGTGAAGTATCAGGAGCTATCGGCCACCGTGGGCGATATTTCCCGCTCCACCGTGGTAACCGGGAAAATCCAGCCCCGCGACGAGGTAAACGTAAAGCCGCAAATCAACGGTATTGTGGCCGAAGTGTACAAAAAAGCCGGCGAAACCGTTCAGAAGGACGAGATCATTGCCAAGCTCAGGGTGGTCCCGGATATGAGTCAGCTGTCCAGCGCCCAAAGCCGCGTGCGACTGGCCGAAGTGAACCTGAAGCAGGCCCAGACCAATTACAAGCGCGAAAAAGAGCTGTGGGACAAGCAGCTGGTGAGTGCCGACGAATTTGAGAAGGTGCAGCAGGCGCTGGAGCAGGCCCGGGAAGAGGCTGCCATCGCCCAGGAAACCCTGGAGATTGTGCGCGACGGCGTATCGTCGGCCAACAAGAGCGGAAGCACCACGCTCATCCGTTCCACCATTGCCGGTCTCATCCTGGATGTGCCCGTGAAGGTGGGTAACTCGGTAACCATGTCCAATACCTTCAACGACGGTACCACCATTGCCACCGTAGCCAATATGAACGACCTCATCTTTGATGGAAAAATTGACGAAACCGAGGTGGGCCGCCTGCACGTGGGCCTGCCGGTGCGCATCACCGTGGGCGCCCTACAGGACGTGAGCATGGACGCCGCGCTGGAGTACATCGCCCCCAAAGCCACCGAGAGCAACGGCGCCAACCTCTTCGAAATCAAGGCTTCCGTTAAGGTACCGGCCGATATCACCATCCGCAGCGGCTACAGCGCCAACGCGGAGATTGTGCTGCAGGAAGTGAAGGGAGTGGTCACCATCCCCGAAAGCGCCATCCAGTACAAAGGCGACAGCACCTTTGTATACCTCCCCAAGGCCGACGGCAGCTATGAAGAAAAAGCGGTGGTCACTGGTCTGTCCGACGGCGTGAACATTGAGGTAAAGAGCGGCCTGGCCGATGGCGACAAAGTGCGCGGTCCCCAAATCATCAATCCTAAAGGGAAGTAGCCTATGAAAGCCTTGTTATTGGCGCTGGCCCTGCTGCCGCAGCAGCAAGAGGCGCCCCTCCCCGATTTTTCCCAGCCCTGGACGCTGGAGCAGTGCACGGCGTGGGCCCTGGAGCACAACCTTACCATAGCTTCGCAGGCCGTGGCGGTACAGGAACAGCAGGTGCAGAAAAACTCGGCAGCCTGGGCTTTCGCACCCTCCGTGAATGCTTCGGCCAGTGAAAACTGGAGTTTCGGCCGCGGAATTGGCGGCAACAACACCTACGAGAGCGGCAACACCTCCAGTACCGGCCTTAACCTGGGCGCCAGCATGACGCTCTTTGACGGCCTGGCCACGCCGCGCCGGCTGCAGCTGGCGGCCCTGAACCTGGACGCCGCCACGGCCGAACTGGATGCCGCCCGCGAAAACATCCAGGTTTCTGTAGCCAAAGCCTATGTGCAGGTGCTGTACAATTACGAGATTGCCGATGTAGCCCGCGAGCAGCTCACTATTGACTCGCTGCAGGTTGCCCGCCTGGAGGGAATGTTCGAGAGCGGCATGGCATCGGCGGCCGATGTATCGGCCCAGAAAGCTTCCCTGGCGCAGAGCCGGGTGACGCTGGTGCAGGCCTCCAGCAATGTGCGCAGCGCTCTGCTGGACCTGGCTCAATTGCTGGAACTGCCCTCGTGGGAAGGCTTTTCCGTGGTTCGGCCCTTGCTTTCCGTGGAAGAACTGTACCTGGGCACCCCCGACGATATCTACGCCGATGCCCTGGGACTTCGTCCGGCCATCCGTGCCGGGCAACTTCGGCTGGAAGGGGCCCGAAAGAGCGTGCAAATTGCCCAGTCGGCCTACTATCCGTCGCTGTCCCTCAGCGGAGGCATGGGAACCAATTACTACTATTCCTCTTTTGCTACGCAAGGGTTTTGGGATCAGTTGGGCAGTAATTTTAGCCAATATGTAGGGCTTTCCCTCAGCATTCCCATCTTCAATAAGATGAGCACCCGTAATAGCGTGCGATCGGCCCGCCTGCAGCAGACCTCACAGGCGCTGCAACTGCGCCAAACCCAGCAATCGCTGTATAAGGAGATTCAGCAGGCCTGGAACGGCGCCGTGGCGGCCCAGGCCAAATACGACGCTGCCCTTGTGGCTTACTCGGCGGCACAGGATGCCTTCCAGCTCATGGAGGCCAAATACGAAAACGGGAAAGCCACGCTCACAGAGTTCAACGAATCCCGCAATCGCGTAGTGAAAGCCCAGTCCGACACCGTCCAGGCCACCTGCGAGTACCTTTTCCAGAGCCGTTTGCTGGAATTCTACCGCGGAGGAAAGCTGTCGCTGTAAAAGTTAGACGGTGCGGCCCACCAGGCTGTGGGCAAACTGCTGAAGGGCCTGGTGGCCATCGGCGCCCATGCCGGCGTCTGTTCCCTTGAAGATAGCGCGGGTGGTAAGGTCCCCAATGGCTTTACGGGCGGCATCGGCAATGCCCACACTGTTGTAGATGGCTTTGACGCGGGCAATTTTGGCGGCCTTTTCTTCTTCCGTAACAGCGGGTGAGGCCAGTGCTTCCGTAAGGCCTTCGGCGCCCATCTCCTGGGCTTTTACCGTGAGCCAGGATTTCTTCCCGTTCAGGATATCCCCGCCGATAGGTTTTCCAAACACCTTCTGGTTGCCGTAGGCGTCCAGATAGTCGTCGGCCACTTGGAAGGCCAGTCCCATGTAATAGCCGTAATCGTACAGGCACTCCTGGCTCCACTGGTCGGCGCCGGCGATAAGGGCGCCCATGCGGGCGGCGCAGGCGATGAGAACGCCGGTCTTGAGGCCTATCATTTCCATGTATTCCTGCATGGACACCTGGTCCCGTTTCTCAAAATCCATGTCCAGCTGCTGCCCGTCACATACCCCCGATGCTGTTTTTGAAAAGAGGTCAAACACCTGGGACAGAACGGCTTCGGGGGCCTTGGCCAGGCGGCGGTAGGCGTCGATGAACATCACGTCTCCGCTCAGGATGGCGGTGTCTTCGTTCCACTTTTTCCACACGGTTTCGTGGCCGCGCCTCAGGGGGCTGTGGTCCATAATATCGTCGTGAATGAGGGTGAAAGTGTGGAACACCTCCAGGGCCGCGGCCGGTTCCAGAATTTCGGGGCCCAACTTATCGGCATATATTCCATAGGTGGTAAGGCATAGCTTGGGACGGATGCGTTTGCCGCCTATGGCAATCATATACCTTAAGGGGTCGTACAGGCCTTCTGGCTTGTCTTGGAATTGAATGCTGTCAAACAGGTCCTTCACGGCCTGGTCTATGGTGGCTTCCGGAATCATAATACTTGCTTTTGTTGCAAAGATAATCCTTTTTGCCTTGCCCTTGAACACTATCCACATTTTTTGTACATGCCACGCCATGGGCTAAGGATCCTGATCTTGCCCCTAAGGGCCATGGGATCCTGATCTTGCCGCTCTCTGGCCAGGGGTCTGATTCCTGTGGCGGCCCATGTGCTGATATTCATGGGCCCAATCTCCGTGGCAGTCAATGCGCTGTTATTCAATTTGTTAGCACAGCTGACGGGTCGTTTTTTATTACCCGTCTGCTGTGCTAACAGCTTGACTTTCATACCATTAAGTGCCACGTAATAACGGTACCGTCTCCGCCCTGCCCACAAAAACAAGAGCCTGCGATGTGTCCTGGCTACATAAGGGTGCATTTTTCGTTGCTGGCATGTTGGGAGCCGGTTTTCTCGGCCAAAGCCTATCCGCAGCCATGAGGCTCAACTTTCAGTGACTTGTAAATAACTCAAAATCAGCGACTTGTGGATTTATCGGTGCACATGCAGGTGCACCGAAGTTTGCATATTTTGCTCAGTGTCAAATAGTTACGCATCACGCTGCTTGGCCAATACTCCGTTGGGCAGGGTGGCGGTACTGCGTACTTTACATTTTGAGCCTTTTTTGTCAAGTGCCGCGTACCTGAGGTACGGCTTGGTGAACAAAATGAGGCCTTTTTGCATAGTGAGCGGTACCTGTAACAGATGCATGGCCGTTTGAAACCAAACGGCGAGCAATAACGGCTCCAAATGCTGCACGCGTGGCCGGCAAATGTCATCAAACACCAACAATAAGCTACAAACCACAAAGATTATCATTATCTTTGCACATTATGCGCAGGGATGAATTGGAAATTATGGCACCGGCCGGCAGTTTCGACTGCCTGCTGGCCGCTATAGAAGGCGGGGCCAACTCCGTTTACTTTGGAGTAGGGCACCTGAACATGCGCTCGCAATCGGCCGGCAACTTCCAGAAGGAAGACTTGCCGGAGGTAATGCGCATTTGCCGCTCCTATGGCATCAAGGCCTATATGACCTTGAATATTACCCTGTACGGAGAAGACCTGGAGGCGGCCTACGCCACGCTGGATGCTGCCAAGGCTGCAGGGGTGGATGCAATTATTGCCTCGGACATGGCGGCCATCCTGTACTGCCGCAAAATAGGCCTGGAGGTGCACATTTCCACTCAGTTAAGTATTTCCAACGTGGAGGCCATGAGGTTTTATGCCCAGTTTGCCGACGTAGTGGTGCTGGCCCGGGAACTGGACCTCACGCAGGTAAAAGCCATCTATGAGGCTATAGAACAGGAACAGATCAAAGGCCCTTCCGGGCAGCTGGTGCGCATTGAAATGTTTGCACACGGGGCTTTTTGCATGGCCGTTAGCGGCAAATGCTACCTTTCCCTGAGCGCATACGGTGCCAGCGCCAACCGGGGAGCCTGCATGCAAATATGCCGCAGGGGATACCTGCTCACCGACTACGAAACCGGCAACGAGATCCAGGTAGACAATAAGTACCTGATGTCGCCCAAGGACCTTTGCACCATCGCGTTCCTGGACAATTTCGTAGAGGCTGGCGTGAAGGTATTCAAGATAGAAGGCCGCGCCCGCAGCGCCGACTACGTAAAAATCACCTCCCAGTGTTATCGCCAGGCCGCCGATGCCGTGGCCGACGGAACGTACACCCCGGCGCTGGGCGCCGCATTAAAGGAGCAACTGGCCACTGTATTCAACCGCGGTTTCTGGGATGGTTACTATTTGGGTGCCCCCCTGGGAGAGTGGAGCGAAAAATACGGAAGTCACGCCACCCGCACAAAAATATACGTGGGAAAGGTCACCAATTGGTTTGCTCGCATAAATGTTGTAGAGATAGAGGTTCAGGCCGCCCCTCTGCAAAAGGGCCAGGACATCCTGTTCATCGGCCATACTACCGGTATCCTGGAAATGAAGCTGGAGGACCTTCGCGTAGACCTTGCTCCGGCACAGGTGGCCCCTCAGGGTGTTCGCTGCTCGGTGGCTGTGCCGCTGGAAAATATGCCCCAGGACAAGGTGAACCCGGACGCCGTACCCGGAGAACCCTTGCACCCCCGCCGCGGCGACAAAGTATATATTTGGAAATGAATATGAAAAAAACATTCATACTATTGGCTCTTGTGGCCGTTACGCTGGAGGCTGGTGCCCAGTCCCGCCATTTTACCATGGGAAAGTGGATAGAGGTGCAGAATGCCATCCTCAAGGAACTCAATCTTTCCTATGTCGATTCCCTGCCCATCGGCCGCATAGAGCGGGCCGCGGTAGATGCCATGCTGGGCAGCCTGGACCCTTATACCGTATATATCCCGGAGGAAGAGCAGGAAGATTTCCAAATGATGCTCACCAGTTCCTACGGAGGCATAGGCGCCGTTATTTATAAGCCAGACCTTAACGGGAACGTAATTATCAACGAACCCTATGAAGGCTCTCCCGCCGCCAAGGCCGGGCTGCAGTGCGGCGACGAAATCGAAGCCATCGACGGCGTTACTACGCACGGCCTGGAAAGTGGTGCCTGCACCGAAAAAATGCGTGGAAAACCCGGCACCGACGTAGTGTTCCGCGTAAAGAAACTGCGTGGGGGCGCCCATTGGAAGGCAGGGGAAAGCATCGATGTCACGGTGCACCGGGAACGTATCGTCCTGCCCTCGGTAGAGTATGTGGGCATGCTTAACCCCTCGGACGGCTATATTCTCCTGTCCAAATTCACCGACGGCGTGGGACAGGAAGTTCGCAGCGCCTTCCTCCAGCTCAAAAAACAGGGCATGCAGCGCCTGGTACTGGATCTTCGCAGCAATGGCGGCGGTCTTATGTCCGAAGCCGTAGACATTGTGTCCCTGTTCGTGCCCAAAGGGTCGGTAGTGGTGAGCGCCCGCGGAAAAGCGGCGGGCTCCGATGTAGTTTACCGTACCACCGCCGATCCGGTCGATACCCAGATCCCCATTCTGGTGCTGGTCGATTCTTCCTCGGCATCGGCCTCAGAGATTGTCTCGGGCGCCCTGCAGGACTACGACCGCGCCACCATTGCCGGCACCCGCACGTACGGGAAAGGCCTGGTACAGAGCATTCGGCCACTGCCCTACGACGGCCAGCTCAAAGTGACCACGGCCAAGTATTATACGCCCAGCGGCCGATGCGTGCAGGCCATCGACTACAGCCACCGCAACGAAGACGGCAGCGTGGGGCACATCCCCGACTCCCTCACGCATGAGTTTACCACCACCCACGGCCGAAAAGTGCGCGACGGCGGCGGCATTACCCCCGACTATGAAGTGCGCGGCCATAAGTACTCCCGCCTTACCTACTCGCTGGTGTACAGCGGGATCGTGGAGCAGTATGCGCTAAAATTTGTGCGGGACCATGAGAGCATTCCTCCCGTGGCCGATTTCCGTTTCCAGGATTACGAAGACTTTGTGGCCTTTGCCCGCGAAAAGGAGTTTGATTACCGTTCCAGCGCCCGGGCCTGGTTTGACGAAATGAAAAAAGCCCTGGACGAAGACGGCCTTTCCCAGGCCACAGCCCCGCAGCTGGAAGCCATGGAAAAGGCCCTGGAGATGGATAAGGAAACCTTCCTTCGCCTGAAAAAGGACGAGATAGTTCCCTTCATCGAAGAGGAAATCGCCGTGCGCTACTATTTCCAGGAGGCTGGTATCCAGGTGCGTCTGCGCTACGACGAGCAGCTGCACGAGTCTCTCACCAAACCCGCCATCAGCCTATGAAAATAGTTTTTGCTACCGGCAATCCTGGAAAACTGCGGGAGGCCGCCGAAATCCTGGGCCCCGCATTCGAATTGGTAACGCCCGCCCAGGTAGGTATCCCGGAAGACATCCCGGAAACAGGCACCACCATTGCCCAGAATTCCCTGCAAAAGGCCGACTATATTTTTGCGCGCACGGGCCTGGACTGCTTTGCCGACGACACGGGTTTGGAGGTGGACGCCCTGGATGGAGCGCCCGGTGTGGAGACCGCCCGCTATGCAGGGCCCGCGAAACGCCCCGCCGACAATATTGCCAAGCTGCTGCGGGAATTGGACCGCCGCACGCTGGAAGCATCGGCCGAAGGAACCGCGCCGCCTCCCCGTTCGGCCCGATTCCGCACCTCGGTTACGCTCATTCTGGGCGGGGAACATCATTTCTTCGACGGTGTCATGGAAGGCAGCATCGCTCAGCAGCCCTATGGTGCCGGCGGCTTCGGCTACGATCCCATTTTCATTCCCCAGGGCTATGACGTAACGGCGGCCCAGCTGCCAGAGGAAGAGAAAAACGCCATTTCGCACCGGGGTAAGGCCTTACGGGCCATGGCCGCTTTCCTGCATGGAAAACATTGAACTCATTGTACTGGCCACCACCAAGGTGGGGGAGAATGCCGTAGTGGTGCACACCCTTTCCAGGGAGTATGGCCGCCGCGGCTTCCTGGTTCATCCCGGGAAAAAAGCCGGCATGGCGCTGTACTTGCCGCTCAATATCCTGGAGGCCGATGTGGTGGAAAACCCCAAAAGCGCCCTGTGGGGGCTGCGGGGGGTGCATCTGCGCGATGCCCTTTCGGGAATTCGGGGGAGTGTGAGCAAAAACAGTATGACCCTTTTTCTCTCTGAGGTACTCTTCCGCACCCTTCGGGACGGGGCCGTGGAAGATGGTCTGTACGAGTGGTGTGTGGGCAGCATTCTAACCCTCGATGCCCTTTCGGCCGACTTTGCCAATTTCCCCGTCCGCTTCCTGCTGGAACTCTCCGGGGCGCTGGGTTACAGGCCCTCGCTGGACAGTCTGGCCCCCTTTGCGAATGAGTATCTGTCAGAGCTTAAACAGCTATTGCAAAGCGACTTTAGTGAAAGTATGCTCCTTCCTCTTTCGGGCGCGCGCCGCAATGCCCTGTGCGAGCTACTGCTTCAATACCTGTCTTTTTACACCGACACGCCCATCCAGGTAAAATCCCTGGCTGTTCTTCGTGATTTGTACCGATAGTTACTATTTCCGGGAGTCGGCCTGCGGCAGGTCTTCCACCAGTTCGTAGTCCAAGAGTTTCTGCTCCAGGGATGTACCTTTGACGCGAATGCGAAGAGGGTCTCCCAGCCTGATGCTGCGGTGCGTGCGACGGCCCACGGCCCGGTAATGGTCTTCGTCGTAGATGTAAAAGTCGCTGCGGATGGTGCGATAGGGAATCATGCCTTCGATGTGCGTGGGCTCAATTTCTACGTAAATGCCCCACTCGGTGACGCCCGACACATGTCCGTCGAATTCCTGGCCCACTTTGTCCTGCATGAACTCTACCAGCTTGTACTTGATGCTCTCCCGCTCGGCTTCGGCGGCAATAACCTCCCGCTCCGAGGCATGTTTGCACTGGGCGGCATAGTAGTCGGCGCTGGCCGAATCTTTTCCGGCCAGGTAGCGGGCCAGCAGCCGGTGTACCATAAGATCCGGGTAGCGGCGAATGGGCGAGGTGAAATGCGTATAGAAGGGGAAAGCCAGGCCGTAATGGCCGATGTTGTCTATGCTGTAGCAGGCCTTGGCCATGGAGCGGAGCGCCAGGATCTGGATGGCTGCCAGCTCGGGTTTTTCGGCGGCGTCCTTCATGAGGGTGTTCAGGGCGCGCGCTACATCTTTGCCGCCTTCCAGAGGACCTACTTTGTAGCCAAAGTGTCCGGCGAAATCCCGCAGGCCGCTTAGCTTTTCCATGTTGGGAAGGTCGTGTACGCGGTATACGAAGGTTTTGGCGTGGGCGCTCACCTTGCCGCCCATTTTTCCGTCGGTGGCCACAAATTCGGCCACGCTGCGGTTGGCCAGCAGCATGAACTCTTCGATGAGCCAGTTGGCTTCCCGGGAGAACTTCTGGTGCACGCCTACAGGTTTTCCATTGGCGTCAATCTCTACCTTCATTTCCGGGCGGTCAAAGTTCACGGCGCCGGCGGCAAAGCGTTTCTTGCGCAGCTTCAGCGCCAGGGCGTTTAGGGTAAGGATGGCCTCCTTGATATCGGCCGGGACGATGCCGCTCTCGCTGCCGGCCCCGAATTCCTGCTCCATGGCGGCCGCTCCGGCGTCGATGATGTCCTGCGCCAGGTTGTAGTCGAAGCGATAGTTGGAGATGATATGCGTGCGGCCAAACCAGCGGCTCACTACCTTGGCCTGAGGAGTGATCTCGAAGACGGCGCTGAAGGTGAGTTTTTCCTCGTTGGGACGCAGGGAGCACAGTTTGTTGCACAGTTTTTCCGGCAGCATGGGCACGGTGCGGTCCACCAGATAGACGGAGGTGCCGCGAGCCTGCGCTTCCCGGTCTACGGGGGTGTCGGGCTTTACGTACCAGCTCACATCGGCAATGTGAACCCCCACCTCAAAGTTGCCATTTTCCAGCTTGCGGAAGCTTAGGGCGTCGTCGTAGTCTTTGGCGTCGGAGGGGTCGATGGTGAAGGTGAGCACGCTGCGGAAGTCCCGCCGATGGGCGCGGTCCTGGTCGGTGATGGCATCCGGAATGGCGTCGGCCGCATGCTCCACCTCTTTTTCGAAGCGGTAGGGCAGGCCGAATTCGGCCAGGATGGCATGCATCTCGGTTTCGTTTTCTCCGGGCATGCCCAGGATATCCACTACGTGGCCGATGGGATTCACTTCCCCGCGGGGCCACTCGTCCACTACGGCCGCCACCTTCATGCCCCGCTGGCCGCCTTCCGGGACGGGCACCGAGATGTCGTAGGGCATGGTTTTGGAACTCATGAGCACCCAGGCCTGTTTGCCCACGATGTGCAGAATGCCCACGAAGGGCTTGCCGCTGCGCTCCACGATGGCAACAATCTCGCCGCTTCGGCGCCGCGCCTGCCCTGTTTTTTCCTGCGTCACCGCCACACGCACGGTGTCTCCATGCAGGGCGCCCCGGGTTTTGGAGGCTTTTACATAAACATCCTCTTCCTGTCCTTCGATGCGAACAAACACGTATCCTTCACGGGACATCAGGGCCTTCCCTACATATTCCGGTATAACGCGTGCTTTCTTCTTTCTGGAAGCACCCCTTTGGCGGCTGTTGCGTCTTTTGCTCATAGTTGCTGGTTTTCGAGCGCAAATTTACAAAAAAAGCGGCATATTCTTGCGCTGTTTGCGTAAGTTGCTGGCTGTGAGTCAGTTGCTGATATTTCATCCGGATTTTTGCCGGATGAAATTTTCATAAAACGCTAATTGTTAGCACTTTGCGCAATCGGCCGAAGCAGGGCCGAGGCGGGCCTTACAGAAGGGAGACCAGCAGGAAGGCGAAGTGGGCGATGATGCCGGCGCACAGACCGGCAATGGTGTGGGCCACGATGGCTTTGGAAATGACCTTGCGGTAGCCCAGGGAATCCAGCATGGCGGTGTGGGTGGAAAGGAAGCCGCTCCAGCACATGCCGATAGCGGTGAAAACCGCAATGGCGTTGCCGTCCAGGATTCCCGCGGCATTAAAGGTGGGAAGCAGGCCGAGTGCCGCCCCCACGGCGCCAAGGGCCGTCATGGGGAAGGCGATGAGTTCCATGTGGGTGAAGCCGAAGAGCCACTCGAATACCCAGTGAATTTTTTCGGCCAGCCAGGGGAGGATGGGCACGCCCTGGGAGGAAGAGCCGTCGTAGGCGCCGCCGGGGCCCGGGCCGAAGGTAATCATAATGACGGCGGTGGTAATGATGAGCACGCCGGGAATGATTTGCAGGCCCAGTTCCACGCCGTTCTTTCCGCCGTCCAGCACAGCGTTCAGAAAGCGCATGAACAGGCCGTCCTTTTGACCAGGTTCGGCCGCCGTTTCTTCGGGGGCTTGCTCCTGCAGCGAGTCCTGCACCGGTGCTTCCAGCTCCGGGTAGGCCTTAAGGCAGCTGCGCTGCATGATGCGCGTAGAGATGATGGAGCCGCAGATGGCGCCAAAAAGGCCCACGAGCGCACCTGTTAGCTGGCCATAGCCCACCATGGTAATGATGACCACGAAGCCCATGCCGAACGCCGTGCCAAAGTTGGTGAGCGAAATGAGCTGATACTTTTTAAAGTAGGCGCTGAACGTCTTGTCCTTCGAAAGGGCGATGATGGCGGGATTGTCGCTCAGGAAAGTCATGAGGGCGCCCAGGGCGGCTACGCCCGGCAGGTTGTACAGCGGTTTCATGAGCGGCCGCAGCACGCGCTCCAGCAGGGTAACCACCCCGAATTCGGCCATCAGTTTGGAAAGCGCACCGGTAAGGACGGTGATGCCCATGAGGTAGAACACCGTATTGAGCAGTAAGTCGTGCGCGGTGTTCATGATGGTCTTGAGCATATTTCCGCTGCCCATACGGGTGCCCAGCAGGCCAAATACGGTGAGGAGAAGAACCAGGAAAACAAGTGCCTCTATGGTGGAGCGGCGAATCTTTTTCATGTGCATGTTGTCAGTCCTGCAAAGATAGGAAAACTTGCCAAAAATTCCTATCTTTGCCCAGATAAACCCCTTGCTTGTAAAGGCTCATGTCCAAGATACTGGATAAAATCAATTCGCCGGAAGACGTAAGAAAGCTTTCCAGAAAAAAGCTTCGTTTGCTCTGTGAGGAAATTCGGCAGTATATGGTGGAATGCTGCGCTGTGAATCCAGGTCATCTGGGCTCCAGCCTGGGTGCCGTGGAAATCATTGTAGCGCTCCACTATGTATATAATACGCCCAAAGACAAGCTGGTGTTTGACGTGGGACATCAGGCCTATGCCCATAAAATCCTTACCGGCCGAAGAGAAGCCTTCCGCCGCAACCGTATGCGGGATGGAATCAGCGGTTTCCCCAACCGCGCCGAAAGCCCCTACGACGCCTTTGGTGCCGGCCATTCGTCCACGTCCATTTCGGCCGCCCTGGGGTTTGCCGAAGCTGCCCGTCTGCTGGGCACCGGAGAAAAAGCCGTAGCCATCATCGGCGACGGCGCCCTTACCGGCGGGTTGGCCTGGGAAGGCCTGAACAATGCCGGCAGTTCCAAGGCCGATATCCTGGTGGTCCTGAACGACAATAACATTTCCATAGACCAGGCCCGCGGCGGCGTGCACAATTACCTGCTGCACGTCACCACCAACCCCGTATATAATAAGGTAAAGAACCGGGTATGGAACTGGCTGGGCGCTGGCCGTCTGCGCGACTGGGTGCAAAAGCGTGTGGTCGATGCCAAATCCAACCTGGTGCGCGGCAGCGGCGGCGCCCTGTTCGAAAGCCTGGGATTCCGCTACTTCGGCCCCGTAGACGGCAACGACGTCCAGGCCGTGGTGGAAACCCTTAGGCGCCTTAAGAACCTGCATGGCCCGCGCATCCTCCATCTGCACACGCGCAAGGGCTATGGCTACGCCCCGGCCGAGACCGATCCCACCACCTGGCACGCCCCCGGCCGCTTCGATCCCGTGAGCGGCGAACGCGTCAAGAGCATCCGGGAGGCCGACCGTTACCAGGACGTCTTTGGAGAGGTACTGGTGCAACTGGCCCAAATGGACAGCAAAGTGGTGGGCGTAACTCCCGCCATGGCCAGCGGATGCGGCATGAACCGCCTGGAAGCTGCCTTCCCAGACCGTTTCTTCGATGTGGGTATAGAAGAAGGCCATGCCGTTACCTTTGCTGCGGGCCTGGCTGCCGCCGGCATCAAACCCTTTGTGAACATCTACTCCTCCTTCTCGCAGCGCGCCTACGACAACATTATCCACGACGTGGCTCTCCAGGGGCTGCCCGTGATCCTGTGCCTGGACCGCAGCGGCTTGGTAGGGGAGGACGGCGCCACGCATCACGGCTGCCTGGACCTGGCCGCCTACCGCAGCGTCCCCGGCGCCGTGATATCGGCCCCCAGCAATGAAACGGAACTGAAAAACCTCATGTACACGGCCCTTTCCATCAAAAACGGTCCCTTCTTTATCCGCTATCCCCGTGGCTGCGGCGAGGGCGTTCCCTGGCGGGAAGCCCCCCTCGAGACGCTGCCCATTGGCAAAGGACGCCAGCTCATGGAAGGCAAGGGTCTGGCCATTCTGGCCATTGGCCCCGTGGCCAACCGGGCCCTGGCGGCAGCCAGGCGGCACAAGGCCGATTATTGGGTGGGCCCCAGCGTGTACGACATGCGTTTCCTGAAGCCCCTGGACACCGATATCCTGGAGGCGGCCGGCCGCCACAAGGCCATCCTCACCCTGGAGGACGGCACCGTCAAAGGAGGGCTCTTTGGCGCTGTGAGTGAATATTTTGCCGGTCGCCCGGATGCCCCCCTCATCAAGGCCGCCGGAATCCCCGACCGTTTCATTGCCCAGGACACCCAAAAAGCGCAGCGTGCCCAGTGCGGTTTGGACGAAGACTCCATCTTTGACCTGGTCCTGGACATGATGAAAAATCTTTGAAAAAGTTTGGTGAATTAAAAAAAAGTCCCTACCTTTGCAGTCCTTTCAGCCAGGAAGGATTCGTGAGCGCCGATATAGCTCAGTTGGCCAGAGCACGTGATTTGTAATCTCGGGGTCGTGGGTTCGAATCCCTCTATCGGCTCAAAAGGAGCTTTGAAATACTGTAAAAAGCCAATGGGAGGTTCGCATAGTGGCAATTGCGGCGGACTGTAAATCCGCTCCCTCAGGGTTCGGTGGTTCGAGTCCACCACCTCCCACAGATTCTTCGGAGGCCTTGCGCGAAAGCCGCGCGTGGGTAAGCGGAGTTCCGGTGCAAACCGAGCGAAAAGTAAAACTTGTTTTCTTTTCCGAGGTGCAGCCCGGAAACCCGAAAATTTCGGAGAAATTTGCGGAAGTAGCTCAGTTGGTAGAGCATCAGCCTTCCAAGCTGAGGGTCGCGAGTTCGAACCTCGTTTTCCGCTCCAATATTAAAGCCGGTGTAGCTCAGGGGTAGAGCGCATCCTTGGTAAGGATGAGGTCATGAGTTCAATTCCCATCACCGGCTCTTTTTTTGGGTTTAAGACCCTTTGATTGACAACAATTGTTTAAACAATAAATAAAACTATGGCAAAAGAAACATTCCAGAGAACCAAACCGCATGTCAACATCGGTACTATCGGCCACGTTGACCACGGTAAGACCACCCTCACCGCCGCTATCACCAAGGTGCTCGCAGAGCGCGTTGCTGGTAACGCCGACAAGGTGAAGTCCTTCGACCAGATTGACAACGCTCCCGAAGAGAAAGAGCGTGGTATCACCATCAACACCGCTCACGTAGAGTACGAGACTGCTGCTCGCCACTACGCTCACGTGGACTGCCCCGGTCACGCCGACTATGTGAAGAACATGGTTACCGGTGCTGCCCAGATGGACGGTGCTATCCTGGTTGTAGCTTCCACCGATGGTCCTATGCCTCAGACCCGTGAGCACATCCTGCTCGCCCGTCAGGTTAACGTACCTAAGATCCTCGTTTTCATGAACAAGGTAGACCTCGTAGACGATGAGGAAATGCTGGACCTCGTAGAGATGGAAATCCGCGACCTCCTCGCTTTCTACAAGTTCGATGAGGATTGCCCCATCATCCGCGGTTCTGCACTGGGTGCTCTGAACGGTGAGAAGGTTTGGGAAGACAAAGTCATGGAGCTCATGGACGCCGTGGATTCTTACATTCCGCTGCCCGAGCGTCTGGTAGACAAGGACTTCCTCATGCCTATCGAAGACATCTTCTCCATCACCGGTCGTGGTACTGTTGTTACCGGTCGTATCGAGTCCGGTACCATCCACGTGAACGATCCCGTAGAGCTGGTTGGCTTCGGCGACGAACCTCGCACCTCCGTTGTGACTGGTGTTGAGATGTTCCGCAAGCTCCTCCCTCAGGGTGAGGCCGGCGACAATGTAGGTCTGCTCCTCCGTGGTGTTGACAAGAAGGAAGTGAAGCGCGGTGAGGTTGTTGCCAAACCCAAGTCCATCACTCCTCACACCGAGTTCAAGGCTCAGATCTATGTTCTGAAGAAAGAAGAAGGTGGTCGTCACACCCCGTTCCACAATCACTATCGTCCTCAGTTCTTCATCCGCACCCTGGACGTGACTGGTGAAATCCAGCTCCCCGACGGCGTAGAGATGGTAATGCCTGGCGATAACGTGGAAATCACCGTGAAGCTCATCACTCCCGTAGCCATGAACAACGGTCTGCAGTTCGCTATCCGCGAAGGTGGCCGTACCGTGGGCGCCGGACAGGTGATCGCTATCGTAGAGTAATTTCTCGAAGCCATTAAAAAAAGTGAGCGCCCGGACGCGGGTGCTCACTTTCCAACAGGGGAATAGAACAAGGGTAGTTCAGCGGTCTCCAAAACCGTCGATGTGGGTTCGAATCCTGCTTCCCCTGCAAAATATCAAAGGTTACGATTTGGTAAATGTTTAACCGTAGGCCGGCGGATTCCCGCTTCCAATTTTCCACTGGCCCATTGTAAGCAAAGATGAGAAAGTTCATTAACTATCTGAAAGAGTCCTATCAGGAGCTCACCAAGAAGGTCACCTGGCCCACCTGGGAGAAGTTGCAGGGTTCTGCACTGCTCGTGCTGGTTGCCACGCTGATCCTGGCTGTTGTAGTTTTCCTGATTGACTTTGCTTTCCAGCATCTGATGGAGTTTATTTACGCACTGTAACTATTTGTAAACCTTATTATGGCTGAAAAGAAATGGTACGTTCTGCGTACCGCGGGAACCAAGGAAAAGAAAGCCGCCGACTATCTGGTCAAAGAAATTGAAAGACACCCGGATCTGCAAGCTATTGTAGATCAGGTTCTGGTGCCTGTCAAGAAAGAGATCGTCACCAAGAATGGCAAACGCAAGGAAGTGGAGCGTCTCCTCTTCCCCGGCTATGTGCTCATTCACGCCGAACTCAACCCTGACCTGGAGTATGTCATTCGCAACGGCATTCCCGGCATGTCCGGCTTCCTTACAGAGAAAACCGGCAATGGTCCCACCGAACGCGTCCCCGTTCCCATCCGCGACGAAGAAGCCCAGCGCATCCTGGGCCGTCAGGACGAGAATGCCGTGAGCGCAGCCGAGACCGAGGTGAACTTCACCGTAGGAGAGAGTGTCCGCATCACGGACGGTCCTTTCAACGGTTTCAACGGTACAGTGGAAGAAATTCTTCAGGACAGAAGCAAATTAAAGGTAGTGGTTGTGATCTTTGGAAGGAAAACCCTTCTGGAACTCAGCTTTACACAAGTAACTAAAGAGTAGTTTTTTATCATGGCAAAAGAAGTTACCGGATTCATCAAGCTCCAAATTAAAGGCGGAGCAGCGAATCCTGCGCCCCCGGTAGGACCCGCACTGGGTTCCAAGGGCCTCAACATCATGGACTTCTGCAAGCAGTTCAACGCCCGCACCCAGGATCAGGCCGGCAAGGTTCTCCCTGTGGTTATTACGGTGTTCAGCGACAAGTCCTTCAGCTTTGAGGTCAAACAGCCCCCGGTGGCCGTATCGCTCAAGGAAGCTGCCAAAATTAGCAAGGCTTCCGGCGAACCCAACAGAAAGAAAGTGGCAAGCGTTACCTGGGATCAGGTAAAGGAGATTGCCCAGTCCAAGATGCCCGACCTCAATGCTTTCACGCTGCGCAGCGCTATGAGCATGGTGGCCGGTACCGCCCGTTCCATGGGTATCAAGGTAGAAGGCCCCATGCCCGAGAATCTCTAAAAACACGTACGAGTTATGAGCAAACTGACCAAAAACCAGAAAGCCGTTCTTGCCAAGTATGACAAGACGCAGGTTTACTCCCTCACCGACGCGTGCGCTCTGCTGAAGGAGATTACCTATACCAAGTTCGATGCTTCCGTGGAAATCACCACCAACCTGGGTGTGGATCCCCGTAAGGCCAACCAGATGATCCGTGGCGTTGTGACCCTTCCTAACGGTACCGGTAAAGTTACCCGCGTGCTGGTTCTCTGTACTCCCGACAAGGAGAACGAGGCCAAGGAAGCTGGCGCCGACTACGTTGGTCTGGACGAATACATTACCAAGATCAAAGAAGGCTGGACCGATGTAGATGTGATCATCTGCACCCCGTCCGTGATGGCAAAGGTGGGCCAGATTGGCCGTATCCTGGGTCCCCGCGGCCTCATGCCCAACCCCAAGACCGGCACCGTTACCATGGAGGTAGGCGCCGCCGTCAAGGATGTGAAGGGTGGTAAGATCGACTTCAAAGTAGACAAAACCGGTATTATTCACGCCGCCATCGGCAAAGCTTCCTTCTCTGCCCAGCAGATTGAAGAAAACGCCCGTGCCTTCGTGAGCGCCGTCCTCAAACTGAAACCCCAGTCCCTTAAGGGCACGTACTTCAAGGGTTGCACCCTGTGCACCACCATGAGCCCTGCCATTAAGCTGGATGTGAAAGGCTTCACCGCCGAATAATCTGTAAGGAGGAAAAGATATGAAAAAGGAACTGAAAGAACAGGTTATTGCGGCCATCAAGGCCAACATGGCTCAATATCCCAACTTCTACATCGTGAACATCGAGGGCCTGAACGCAGAACAAACTGCCACCCTCCGCCGCGATTGCTTCAACGAGGGAATCAAGCTCACCGTTGTCAAGAACACCCTTCTTCACAAAGTGATCAAGGACGCCCAGAACGCCGAAATGGATCTTCTGGTCCCCGCCCTGGAAGGCAACACCGCCCTTATGTACACCGAGGCTCCCGCCGTTCCGGCCAAGCTCATCAAGAAGTACAACAAGGCCGGCAGCGAAAAGCCCGCTCTTAAAGCCGCCTATGTGCAGGAGTGCGCTTTCGTAGGTGCCGACAAACTGGAAGAGCTCATCACCATCAAGTCCCGCGAGGAACTCATCGGCCAAATCATCGGTATGCTCCAGAGCCCGCTGCAGAATGTTATTTCCGCTCTGCAGAACGGTGGCGGCAGCACCATCGCCGGTCTCGTGAAGACACTCGAAGAAAAAGAAAACAAATAATCAATAACAATTTAAAATTTTACAATTATGGCAGACGTTAAGAAACTCGCCGAGGAACTTGTTAACCTCACCGTTAAAGATGTTCAGGAACTCGCTAAGATCCTGAAGGAAGAATATGGTATTGAACCCGCTGCTGCCGCTGTTGCAGTTGCTGCTCCCGCCGCTGGCGCCGAGGCTGCTGCCGCCGCCGAGCAAACCGAGTTCGATGTAATCCTCACCAGCGCTGGCCAGGCTAAGCTCCAGGTCATCAAGGCTGTTAAGGAGAGTGCCGGTCTTGGCCTCAAGGAAGCCAAGGAACTGGTAGACAAGGCCCCCGTTGCCGTGAAGGAGAAAGTCTCCAAGGCCGAGGCCGAAGCCCTGAAGGCTGCCCTCGAGGAAGCCGGCGCCGAGGTTGAGGTTAAGTAACCCCGCCGCTCCCTTTATGGGATGCAACAAACAGGTTTAGAGCCCAAAGTAGGCTCTAAACCTTTTTTCCGTCTTTAATTTTTTCCCCATAACTGAAGGCAGAACATGTCTAATAAGACTCCCAAAACGCGAATTAATTTCGCAACATCCAAAATTCTGGAATACCCTGACCTTCTGGAGGTCCAGCTCAAGTCTTTCAAGGATTTCTTCCAGCTGGAAACCACCCCGGACAGCCGCCGGAGCGAAGGCCTGTACCAGGTGTTTCAGGAGATTTTCCCCATCGAGGATACGCGGAACAACTATCAGCTCACCTTCATCGATTATTTCATCGATCCGCCGCAGTACTCGATTGAGGAATGTCTTGAGAGAGGACTTACCTACAATGTTCCTCTGAAGGCAAAACTCCGCCTTTCATGCACGGACCCGGAGCACGAGGACTTTGACACCCGCGTGCAGGACGTTTACCTGGGCAACATCCCTTACATGACCCCTGCAGGTACGTTCATCATCAACGGTTCCGAGAGAATTATCGTTTCGCAGCTTCACCGCTCTCCGGGCGTATTCTTCGACCAGAGCATGCACGCCAACGGCACCAAGCTCTACAGCGCGCGCATCATCCCCTTCAAGGGCTCCTGGATCGAGTTCGCCACGGACATCAACAATGTGATGTACGCCTACATCGACCGTAAGAAGAAGCTGCCCGTAACCACCCTTCTGCGCGCTATCGGCTACAGCGGCGACAAAGACATCCTGGACCGCTTCGACCTGGCCGATGAAGTAGAGGCCACGGAAGAGGTTCTGCGTCAGAACGAAGGCCGCAAACTGGCCGCCAATGTGCTCAAGACCTGGATGGAAGACTTCGAAGACGAGGATACCGGTGAGGTCATCCCCATCGAGCGTACCATTCCCATCGTAGAGCGCGGCGAAATCCTCGGCGACGACACCATCGCCCGTATCGCCGACACCGATGTGAAGACCATCCTCCTCCAGAAAGACGAGGCTGTGTCGGCCGAGAACACCATCATCTACAACACCCTGCAGAAGGATCCCACCAACACGGAAATCGAAGCTGTGAACTACATCTACAAGCAGCTGCGCAATTCCGAACCCCCGGATGAGGCCACTGCCCGTGACGTCATTGACAAGCTCTTCTTCAGCGAGAAGCGCTACGACCTTGGCAGCGTGGGCCGTTACCGCCTTAACAAGAAACTGAGCCTGGACATTGATCCCGCCGTTCGCGTTCTCACCAACACGGACATCGTGGAAATCATCAAATACCTCATCCAGCTCATCAACAGCCGGGCAACCGTAGACGACATTGACCACCTGAGCAACCGCCGTGTGCGCACAGTGGGTGAGCAGCTGGCCAACCAGTTCAGCGTGGGCCTGTCCCGCATGGCCCGCACCATCCGCGAAAGGATGAACGTCCGCGACAGCGAACAGTTCAACCCCATCGACCTCATTAACGCCAAGACCCTTAGCTCGGTCATCAACTCCTTCTTCGGCACCAGCCAGCTGTCCCAGTTCATGGATCAGACCAACCCGCTGGCCGAAATTACCCACAAGCGCCGTCTGAGCGCTCTGGGCCCCGGCGGTCTGTCAAGAGACCGCGCCGGCTTCGAGGTACGTGACGTGCACTACACCCACTACGGCCGCCTGTGCCCCATCGAGAGCCCCGAAGGCCCTAACATCGGCCTCATCAGCTCCCTGTGCGTGTATGCCCGCATCAACGGCCTGGGCTTCATCGAGACCCCCTACCGTGAGGTACACGAAGGCAAGGTGGACCTGAGCGACAAAGGCTGGAAGTACATGAGCGCCGAGGAAGAAGAGAGTCAGCACGTGGCCCTGGCCAACGTGAACATGGCCGACGATGGCCAGCTCCTGGACGACCGCATCCAGTGCCGTCTGGAAGCCGACTTCCCGCTGGTTTCCAAGGAAGAAGTGAATTACATGGACGTAGCCCCCAACCAGATGGCTTCCGTGGCTGCCTCCCTCATTCCTTTCCTGGAGCACGACGACGCCCACCGCGCCCTCATGGGTGCCAACATGATGCGTCAGGCCGTTCCGCTCCTTAGCCCCGAAAGCCCCATCGTGGGTACCGGCCTGGAGGAGCGCGTGTGCATCGACTCCCGCACCCAGGTCATCGCCCTGCGCGAAGGTACGGTTACCTACGTAGACGCCAACGAGATTCACGTGAAGTACGACCTCACGGAAGACGAGAAATTTGTTAGCTTCCAGCCGGAAGAAACCGTTTACAAGCTTCCCATCTGGCGTCGTACCAACCAGAGCACAACCATTTCCCTGAAACCCCTCGTCCGCAAGGGCGACCGCGTGAAGGGTGGCCAGGTGCTCACCGAGGGCTATGCCACCCAAAACGGCGAACTGGCCCTGGGTCGTAACCTCATGGTGGCTTTCATGCCTTGGAAGGGTTACAACTACGAAGACGCCATTGTGCTCAGCGAAGAAATGGTGAAATGGGATGTGCTAACTTCCATCCACGTGGACGAGTACCTCACAGAGGTGCGCGAAACCAAGCGTGGCATGGAGGAACTCACCTCCGATATCCCCAACGTGAGCGAAGACGCCACCAAGGACCTGGACAAGGACGGCATTGTGCGCATCGGCGCCCACATTGAGCCCGGTGACATCATGATCGGCAAAATTACCCCTAAGGGCGAAAGCGATCCTTCCCCGGAAGAGAAGCTCCTCAAGGCCATCTTCGGCGACAAAGCCGGCGATGTGAAGGACGCTTCCCTCAAGGCCAATCCTTCCCTTAGCGGTACCGTCATTAAAACCGCCCTGTATGCCAAGGTGAACAAGGAAACCGGCAAACGTGGCAAAAACAGCGACCAGAAGACCCGCATCGAAATCAAGCAGCAGGAATTCGAGAAAGCGGCCGAAAAACTTCGTGCCGGTTTCATCGAGAAGCTGTGGAAACTGGTGGGCGGCAAGAAGAGCGCCGGCGTAAGCGATCTTTATGGTGTGGATGTATTCCCCAAAGGCAAGGAGTTCACGCTCCAGGGCCTCAAGGAAGCCGACTACCAGAACATCTCTACCGCCAAGTGGTGCAACGACGCCAAGACCAGTGCCCTGGTGCGCGAACTCATCGCAGGTTACTGCATTGCCCACAAAGAGGCCGAAACCCGTGCCAAGCGCGAACTTGACAAGATCAAGGTAGGCGACGAACTTCCCAACGGCGTCATGCAGATTGCCAAGGTGTACGTGGCCAAGAAGCGCAAGATTACGGTGGGCGATAAGATGGCCGGCCGTCACGGTAACAAGGGTATCGTGGCCAAGATTGTCCGTCAGGAAGACATGCCGTTCCTTGAGGATGGCACTCCCGTGGACATTGTCCTGAACCCTCTGGGCGTGCCTTCCCGTATGAACCTGGGTCAGATCTACGAGACCGTGCTCGGATGGGCCGGCCGCGAGCTCGGCCTCAAGTTCTCCACGCCCATCTTCGACGGTGCTTCCATCGACGAGATCTGCGACTACACCGACAAAGCCGGCGTGCCTCGCTTCGGCAAGACGCACCTGCGTGACGGCGGCACCGGCGATTGGTTCGACCAGCCCGCCACCGTGGGTGTCATCTACATGATCAAGCTGGGTCACATGGTAGACGACAAGATGCATGCCCGTTCCATTGGACCTTACTCCCTCATTACCCAGCAGCCTCTGGGCGGTAAAGCCCAGTTCGGCGGCCAGCGTTTCGGTGAAATGGAAGTGTGGGCCCTCGAGGCCTACGGAGCAGCCAACGCTCTCCAGGAAATTCTCACCGTAAAGTCGGACGATGTGAACGGCAGGTCCAAGACCTACGAAGCCATTGTCAAGGGAGATCCCATGCCCACACCCGGTATCCCCGAGTCCCTGAACGTGCTCCTGCACGAGCTTCGCGGCCTGGGTCTTAAGGTCACTTTGGAATAGTCACTTAGATAAGGAACGAATATGCCTGCTTTTAATAATAAGGAAAACAAGCAAAAGAGCAATTTCTCCCGCATTTCCATTTCGCTCGCTTCCCCGGAAGATATCACCGAGCGTTCCTGCGGAGAGGTCCTCAAACCGGAAACGGTGAACTACAGGACCTACAAACCGGAGCGTGAAGGCCTGTTCTGCGAGAAGATTTTCGGTCCCACCAAGGACTATGAGTGTTACTGCGGCAAGTACAAGAGAATCCGCTATCGCGGTATCGTGTGCGACCGCTGCGGCGTGGAAGTGACCGAGAAAAAAGTGCGCCGCGAACGCATGGGCCATATCGCCCTCACCGTTCCGGTAGCTCATATCTGGTACTTCAAGAGCGCTCCCAACAAGATTAGCGCCCTTCTGGGTGTGCCTTCCAAGAAGCTGGAGTCGGTCATTTACTACGAGAAATACATTGTGGTAAATCCCGGTCTGCTTTGCAGCGAAGATGTCCCCGAGGAGCTGCGTCTGCAGAAGATGGACCTCCTGAGCGAAGACGAATACTTCACCGCCATGGACCGTCAGGCCGACCTCAAGCGCAAGCGCCTGGAGGCCGGTGCCGAATGGGAGGACAGCATGAACTTCGTGGCCAAGATGGGCGCCGAAGGCATCTACGACCTCCTGAAAGAGATTGACGTGGAAGCCCTGGGCCGCGAGTTGCGCCGTGCCATGCACACCGAAAGCTCCCAGCAGCGCAAAACCGAGATTCTCAAGCGCCTTAGCGTTGTGAAGTGGTTCCAGGAGTCCAAGGACGTGAACCGCCCGGAGTGGATGATCATGAAAGTGATCCCCGTTACTCCTCCGGATCTTCGTCCCCTGGTACCGCTGGACGGCGGCCGTTTTGCCACCAGTGACCTCAACGACCTTTACCGTCGCGTGATCATTCGCAACAACCGCCTCAAGAAGCTCATCCAGATCCAGGCCCCCGAGGTTATCCTGCGCAACGAGAAACGTATGCTCCAGGAAGCCGTAGACAGCCTCTTCGACAACTCCAAGAAGTCTTCGGCCGTCAAGAGCGACTCCAACCGTGCGCTCAAGTCCCTGTCCGACTCCCTCAAGGGCAAGCAGGGCCGCTTCCGCCAGAACCTCCTGGGTAAGCGCGTAGACTACAGCGCCCGTTCGGTTATTGTTGTAGGCCCCGAGCTCAATATGCACGAGTGCGGTCTTCCTAAATTCATGGCCGCCGAACTTTACAAGCCTTTCGTGATCCGCAAGCTCATCGAGCGCGGCATCGTGAAAACCGTAAAGAGCGCCAAGAAGATTGTAGACCGCCGCGATCCCGTTATCTGGGACATCCTGGAGAACGTGATGAAAGGCCACCCGGTGCTCCTGAACCGTGCACCTACCCTGCACCGTCTGGGCATCCAGGCCTTCCAGCCCCGCATGATTGAAGGAAAGGCCATTCAGCTGCATCCGCTGGCCTGTACGGCCTTCAACGCCGACTTCGACGGTGACCAGATGGCCATTCACCTGCCGCTGGGCAACGCCGCCATCATGGAGGCACAGCTGCTCATGCTGGGTTCCCAGAACATTCTGAACCCCGCCAACGGCTCTCCTATCACCGTTCCTTCCCAGGATATGGTGCTGGGTCTGTACTACATCACCAAAGAACGTCCCGGCGCCAAAGGCGAGGGTCTCAAGTTCTACGGCCCCGAAGAAGTGATCATCGCCTACGACGAGAAAAAGGTCGATATGCATGCCCCCATCTATGTGCGCCTGCCCAAAGACAAGCAGGATGCCACCAAGGGCGTGGAAATGGTAAAGACCACTCCCGGCCGCATCATCGTGAACCAGTACATGCCCGATGAGGTGCCCTATGTGAACGAGGTTCTGGGTAAGAAAGCCCTGCGCACCGTTATCACAGACGTTATCAAGCACACCGGTGTAACCCGTACTGCCCAGTTCCTGGACGATATCAAGAACCTGGGCTACGACCAAGCTTTCCGTGCCGGTATCTCCTTCAACCTTGGCGATGTTCTTATCCCCGAGGAGAAGACCGCTCTCATTGAGAAAGGTTACGGCGAGGTAGAGAGCATCAAGGCCAATTACGCCATGGGCTTCATTACCAACAACGAGCGTTACAACAAGGTCATCGACCTCTGGACTTCCATCGACAACCAGCTCACCGGCATTGTGAAGAAGCAAATCTCGGCCGACCAACAGGGTTTCAACCCCGTGTACATGATGCTGGATTCCGGTGCCCGTGGTTCCACCCAGCAGATCAAGCAGCTTTGCGGCATGCGTGGTCTGATGGCCAAACCGCAGAAGTCCGGTGCCGCCGGCGCAGAAATCATCGAGAACCCTATCGTGTCCAACCTGAAGGAAGGCATGACCGTGCTGGAGTACTTCATCTCTACCCACGGTGCCCGTAAGGGTTTGGCCGATACCGCCCTCAAGACCGCCGATGCAGGTTACCTGACCCGTCGTCTGGTCGATGTGTCCCACGACGTCATTATCACCGAGGAAGACTGCGGAACCCTCCGCGGCCTCATTGCCACCGCCATCAAGAACAAGGACGAGGTAGTGGAATCCCTCGGCGAGCGCATCCTGGGCCGCACCTCCGTGCACGACATCTTCAACCCGCTCACCGGTGAACTCATCATCGCCGCCGGCGAAGAAATCCGCGAGGATACCGCCGCCCTCATCGACTCCCTGCCCATCGAGCAGGTGGAAATTCGCAGCGTACTCACCTGCGAGAGCCGCAAGGGCGTGTGCGCCAAGTGCTATGGCCGCAACCTGGCCACTTCCCGCATGGTGGAAACCGGCGAGGTAGTGGGCGTCATTGCCGCCCAGTCCATCGGCGAACCTGGTACCCAGCTCACCCTGCGTACCTTCCACGTGGGTGGTACTGCTTCCGGTAGCGTGGCCGATTCTACCATCGAGTCCAAGTATGAAGGTAAGCTTGCCTTCGAGGAACTTCGCACCATCGAGCGCGAAAACGAGGACGGCAGCAAGAACCAGATTGTGGTTTCCCGCATGACCGAACTCCGCATCCTGGACGAGCGCACCGGCATGACCTATTCTCACTACGACATCCCTTACGGCTCCGTGCTGCATTTCAAGGATGGCGACAAAGTGAAGAAGGGAGACCTCATCTGCGAATGGGACGCCTACAACGCCACCACCATTGTGGAAACGGCCGGTACCATCCGCTTCGAGAACATGATAGAGGGTGTAACCTACCGCGAAGAGAGCGCCGATGAATTTGCCACCAACACCGATAAAGTGATTATCGAAAGCCGTGACAAGACCAAGAGCCCGGCCATGCTGGTTGTAGACGACAAGGGCGTTATCCTGCGTCAGTACAACCTGCCGGTGGGTGCCCACGTCATGATTGGCGACGGCGGAAAGGTGAAGGTAGGCGACGTCATTATCAAGATTCCTCGCGCCATCGGCAAGGCCTCCGATATTACCGGCGGTCTGCCGCGTGTGACGGAACTCTTCGAAGCCCGTACGCCTTCCAACCCCGCTATCCTCTCGGATATCAACGGCGAAGTCCTCATGGGTAAGGTCAAACGCGGTAAGCGCGAGATCATCATCAAGAACCGCAGTGGCAAGGAATGCCGCTATGAGGTTCCCATGACCAAGCAAATCCTTGTACAGGAGAACGACTACGTGAAGGCCGGTACCCGTCTTTCCGACGGCGGCACTTCCCCCACCGACATCCTGAACATTCTGGGACCTGTAAAGGCACAGGAATACATTGTGAACGAGATTCAGGCTGTGTACCGCCTGCAGGGTGTGAAGATCAACGACAAGCACTTCGAGATCATTGTACGTCAGATGATGCGCAAGGTCATGATTGGAGACCCCGGCGACACCGAATTCCTCCCGGAGGAACTGGTAGACAAGTGGGAGTTCATGGACCGCAACGACGACATCTTCGGCAAGTTCTATGTAGAGGAACCCGGCGACAGCGTGCGCTTCCAGGAAGGGGACATCATCAGTGCCCGCGACCTTCGCAGCGAAAACGCTTCCCTGGAACGTCAGGGTGCCAAGCTGGTGGTGGCCCGTCCGGCCAAGCCCGCAACGGCCTCTCAGGTGCTGCAGGGTATTACCCGCGCTGCCCTCAAGACCGGTTCCTTCATTAGTGCCGCTTCCTTCCAGGAAACCACCAAGGTGCTGTCAGAGGCTGCCATCCGCGCCCGCGTAGACAACCTCGAGGGCCTCAAGGAGAACGTGATCTGCGGTCACCTGATTCCTGCCGGTACCGGACTTGCCCGCTACCAGGATATCGTGGTGGGCTCCAAGACCGAAACCATGGACCTGATGAACGAGCTCTAGTGAGCTTACCTGCTAAAGAAATTGAGGCTGACCTTCTTGGTCGGCCTCTTTTTTGTGGCCAGGAAGTGGCTGATATTCAGCCGATTATAGAACTTAGGGTGCACCTGCAGGTGCACCCTAATTGTAGTAAGTAGCTGTGCGTGAGTTAGTTGCTTTCCAGCGGGATTAGAGCTGGATGGCTACGCGGAAGTGCATTTCGGGCGGGGCCTCTCCGGCGTAGAGGTCCGACGCGGTGACAAAGATGTTCACCTGCCCTTGTTGCCATTCAAAGTCTACGTAGGTGGTGAAGTAGTAGGGATTCTCGTTCACAAAAGTCTTTTCCGTAAACATGGAAGGGAGAGGTGTCCAGACGGCTTCCTGCGAGCGGTTAACCATAACCATGCCTTTATCGACCACTTCTTTGGTAATTTGGGGAACCTCCAGGATGGCCTCGTAGAAGCCTTCGTCGTCGTTGCCTTTCGGGATATCCCGGTAATTCCAGTTGGAGGCCTTTACCTTGAAGTCAATGAGGGTCATGTCCAGGCCTGTGACATTGGTTACGTACTCCTTGGTTACGTATTCCTTGGTGCAGCCAGAGGCCAGCAGGCCTGCGCTTAGCACGGCCAAAAGAATCTTTGCCAGTTTCATAATAGGGGTTATTTTTTGTTTATTCTATTCAAAAAGCATTCCACAGTGTTTTCCATGAGGCAGGCAATGGTCATGGGCCCCACGCCGCCGGGTACGGGCGTGATGGCGGCTGCAATGGGAGCCACGGCGTCAAAATCTACGTCGCCGCAAAGTTTGCCGGTTTGGGGATCCCGGTCCATGCCTACGTCAATGACCACGCAGCCAGGGCTTACCATATCGGCCGATACCATTTTGGCCCGGCCGGCGGCTACTACCAGAATTTCGGCCTGGCGAGTGACCGACGGCAGGTCCACCGTGCGGGTGTGGCACAGGGTAACGGTGGCGTTGGCATCCAGTAGCATTTTGGCAACGGGAAGGCCCACAATATTGCTGCGGCCAATGACTACAGCGCGTTTACCTTTAGGGTCTACTCCGGCCGATGCAAGCAGTTTCATGATGCCGGCCGGTGTGCAGGGACTCATGTGAGGGGTCTTTTGCCACAGACCGGCCACGTTGTAGGGATGGAAGCCGTCCACGTCCTTCTCCCTGGCAATGGCATCGATGACCCGGGCCTCGGAAATGTGGCGGGGGAGGGGCAGTTGTATCAGGATGCCGTCTACGCCGTCGTTGGCGTTGAGGCTCCCAATCTGCTCCAAAAGGGACTCCTGGGAGGTTTCTTCCGGCAGCACCAGGGTGGTATTGAGGATGCCGCAGGCTTCGCAGGCTTTGGCCTTGTTACGCACATACACCACGCTGGCGGGGTCTTCGCCCACGCGCACTACAACCAGGTGCGGCACCCGCCCGTATTTTTCCGGGAAAGAGGCCACCTTTTCCTTTACAGCCTCTTTGATAGAGGCCGACAAAGCTTTTCCGTCGATGAGATTCATACTACAAAGGTAGTGAAATTCGAGCTATTTTACTATCTTTGTTTTTCATCAAACCTTTTGCTGTCATGAAAAGAATACTCCTCCTTCTGGTACTTGTTATAACGACCCTCCCGCTTTTTGCCCAGACGGGCGAAGGATGGACCGTTAAAGAGGTGGCCCCCGGCATTCGCTATTACGCATTCTCCGGGCAGGAACCTGTCTCGGGAGCCGCTCAGCAGGTATTTGTAGTAGACTGGGACACCCATCAGCCCGGCTATTCCCTTCGCTACACCTGGTCGGGGGAGGAAAGCGTTACCTCCAGCGTCTTTCGCCGCGAAAACGCCGTGGTGGCCCTGAATGCCGCCTATGAACCGGAATCCACCGTTGTCAAGGTGGGCGGTCATTATTATTCCTGCATGCCCCGGGATACCGTCATGACCACTCCAGTGCCCAACTGGAAAAGCGAAGCAGCCGTGTACACCGACGACAGCGGCCAGGAGATTGGAATTGCCTTTGCCGGCAAGGGAAAGTCCATCGCCCAGCAGCGGGACTTCTATGCATCGGCCCCCTGGCCCAATCTCTTTACCAGCGCCCCCATGCTCATCGACGACTATGCCCCCGTGGGCGCCTTTTTCGTAGACAGCACCCTTACCAAGGAGCAACTCAAGGCCTATAACTACGAAGATCCCATCCGGCACCAGGGCGTGCGTCATCCCCGCACGGCCGTGGCACTTACCCAGGATGGTCACTTCCTCATGGTGGCGGTAGATGGCCGACGCAAAGGCGTGAGCGAAGGCATGTCGGCCCGGGAACTTACCCGTTTCCTGGAAAGGAACTTTCATCCGCAGTATGCCCTTAACATGGACGGCGGTGGCTCCACCACCCTGTGCGTGCGCGGGGAAGGAGACCCCCAAACCCACGTGGTGAATTATCCCACCGGCAACAAACAGTACGACCATGCCGGTGAGCGCAAGCTCTTTTCCCACTTCTGCATTGTAGAAGCGCCCGCGGCTCCGGTAACCGATGTGCGGGAGCAAGTGCTTAAGGACCCTAACAAAGCCGCCGGCCTGGATTGCGTGCTGGACTGGGGCCCCAAGCCGCTCACCCCTGCCCCCAAGGGCTATGAGGCCACTTATGTGAGCCACTATGGCCGCCATGGCTCCCGTTTTGCCTACACTGCCAGGGCCTACACCGTGCCGCTGAAAATGTTGCGGAAAGGTGCCCAGGAACAAAATCTTACCCCCTACGGAGAGCAACTTCTTGCGCAGTTGGAAGCCTTCTGGAAAGCAGTGGAATACCGCGTGGGAGACCTTACGGAACTGGGCTGGCAGCAGCATCAGCAGATTGCCGGCACCATGGTCCATAACTTCCCCGGCGCATTTGGGAAAGGAAGCCGCGTAGATGCCTGCTCTTCTGGGTCGGTGCGCTCCATCCTAAGCATGACTTCCTTCGTAAGCACCCTATCCCGAGTGGCTCCCAAGGCCGATATTTATGCCCACGAAAGCCAGCTGGATATTCAGGCCACCCGCCCCAATCAGGGTGTTAATCCTTTTGCCTACCAAGGCCCCCAAACCGTTTTCCCTTATCCGGAGAGCTCGGAGGAGTTTTTCAAGCGGCGTTTCCCGCAGTACCTGGATGTGCTGGGGAGGCTGTTCCAGGATCCGGCCAAAGGCTTGGGCACCCGCGAACCCTTCAATGTATTCTTTAACCTGTATATGCTGGTGGCCGGTATGGCCAGCCTGCCCCAGGAGCTAAGGATGGATTTGACAGGTATCTTTACCCCGGAAGAATATGCTACCCTGTGGGAAATAGACAATTATGAGCGTTTCCGGGAGTATCTGCCCTACCGCATCCCCTGTTCGTCCGTCATTGACGACGTAGTGGCCAAGGCCGATGTCCGGGTGGCGTCCGGAGAAAAAGGCGCCGACCTTCGTTTTGGCCACGACCACGTGATGATGGCCCTGCTCATGATTCTGGACATAGACGACTTTAACAAGTATCCCTCCAACCCGGATAACCTGGTTCAGGTATTCCATACTTATCGCTCGCCCAAGGCTACAAACCTTCAGTTTGTGTTCTATACCCCAAAAAAAGGAGGAGACCCTCTGGTAAAGGTCTTGTTCAACGGGGACGAAGTGCGGCTGGGCTCGCTGGCACCTTTCAACGGTCCCTATTACCGCTGGGAAGCCGTGCGGGAGTACATGGTGAATAGGGTAGCCCTTTTTGTAGATAAGAAATGAAGCTAAAAAATATGAAAAAGTTTTTGTTGATTCTTGCCCTGGCGGCGGTGGTGGCAGCGCTGCCGTTGGAAGCCAAACGCGTGAAAGGAACGGTAAAGGGAGCGGGTCGCCCCCTCTCCGGCGTCATAGTGAGTGATGGCTATAGTTTTACCCAAACGTCGGCCAGCGGCACCTTCGTCCTGAACACCCATAAGGATGCGCGCTACGTTTTTGTAGTGACTCCTGCGGGTTTTGTGGCCGATTACACTTCCGGCGCCCCGCAGTTCTACCTTCCGGTGGGGGCCGGGAAGTTTAACTTTGAGCTGCAGCCCTTTGGGGAAGGAGAAGACTATACCCTGTTTTCCATCTCCGACCCCCAGATGCAAAGCCAGCGGCATTTCGAGCGTTTCTGCGGCCGTCCCCTTGGCGATCTTCGCGGAATGGCGCGCCGCTGCAGCGCCCAGCATCCCACAGTGGGCGTTGTCCTTGGCGACGTAGCCTGGAATAAGCACTGGGTGTACGAGCCGTACAAAGCGGCCATTGCCACCACCGGCATCCCGTTCTATACGGTAATAGGGAACCACGACTTTATCCAGGACCGTGGCGGGATAGCCGCCGCCGAGCGTTTCGAGAAAGCCTTCGGCCCGTATAACTTTGCCTTCTGGCTGGGCCGGGACCTTGTCATCGGCCTTAACAACCTTATCTTTAAAGCCAGCGGAAAGGATGACCCGGAACTTACTTCCAACAACTACCAGGAAGGTTATTCGCAGGAGGCCCTGAACTTTGTGAAAGGCCTGCTGCGCTTTGTTCCCAAGGGCACACATCTTTTCATAGCCCAGCACAGCCCGCTGCGCATCATGGACGAAACCCCCAGCCGGGACATTGTGGCCGCCGACCAAATGCTGGCGCTGTTGGAAGGGTATCCCACCGACATCCTTTCCGGTCACACGCACGTAATGAGCAAAGTGCAATTGACCCCCTGGGTACGCGACAACAACGCTGCCGCCATAGGCGGGGCCTGGTGGGATACCGACTGGTGCCGTGACGGGACGCCCCGCGGCTACGAGGTAGTTACCTCGGAAGGGGGCGTGCGCAGCTGGCGCTGGCACAACCTGGACTACCCCGACTCTTATCAGGTGCAGTTCGTAGGCATGGACCAGGCACTGCAGCATCGCAACAGCGTAGTGGCCAACGCCTGGGGCGCCGACGAAAACTGGACCTGCACCTGGACGCAGGACGGCGTTCCCATGGGACCGCTTTCGCTGGAATATGACCAGTCGGCCAGTTACAAGGCCGAAATCCTGGCCGCATTTCAGGGGGACTACAAGAAAGTTCCCGGGTATAAACGTCCCGGCGCCATGAAGCATTATTATGTGGCCACGCCTTCGCAGTATGCCCGGGAGGTGAGCATGACGGTAACGGCCCCCGACGGCCGCAGCTGGAGCCATACCTTCGACCTGCAGGGCAGCTACATAGACCTTCAGGCGCATCGCGGCGGCGCCGGCCTAATGCCGGAAAACACCCTTTCTTCCATGCGTAAAGCCCTGAAGCTTAACGTAAATACGCTGGAATTCGACTTGCAGCTCTCGGCCGACGGCCAGGTAGTGGTCTCCCACGACAACTACTTCCATCCCCGTTACTCCATGCGCCCCGACAGCTCGCTCATCCAAAAGAGCGACCCCAAGGAGTACCTGTACACCATGCCCTATGACAGCATTGTGAAGTACGACGTGGGGCTGCGCTACGTAGATCGCTGGCCCACCCAGAAGAAAGTGGCCGAGCATAAACCCCTGGCCTCAGACATTATAGACTTTGCCGAATCCTATACCCGCGAGCATGGCCTGTCGCCGGTGCGTTACAACATTGAAATCAAGTCCCGCACCGGTGAAGGGGAAGGGACGCTGTGGCCCCACTATAAGGAGTTCTGCGACAAGTGCATGGAGGTGCTGCTCTCCAAAAACCTTGGAGACCGCCTGGTGGTGCAAACTTTCGATGTGCGTGCCCTTGAGTATGTGCACGAAAAGTATCCGCAGGTGCACCTTTCCTATCTCACCGAGGACGAAACCGAGATAGCCACCATCCTGTCCCAGATATCCTTCCTGCCCACCTGGTGGAGCCCCAACCACGAGGTAGTTACCCGTGAAAACGTAGCCTATTGCCATGCACTGGGCGTAAAGGTGGTGCCCTGGACCGTGGACGACCCCGAGGAGATGCGCCGCATGGCCCAGTGCGGGGTAGAGGCCATCATTTCCAATTACCCCGACCGCCTCATTGAAGTGTTCCGGAAATAGGTTTTCCGGGAAATAATTGCTAACTTGCGCAGCTTTTAAAGTTAGTAGATGATGAAAAGATTTTTTACCGTTTTTGTGCTTGCTGCAGTGGCCATTATGGCCGCTTTCTCCTGCACTAAAGAAGAAGGAACACCCCTTGTCGTGAGCATATCGGCCGACGCCGCCTTTAAGGACGGCGCCGCCACTGTGAAGGTGTACCTTATGGAACCCGCCGCCGCAGAGGTGTCGGTGAATATATCGGCCGTAGCTACGCCCTCGGAGGGCTACACGGCTATCGATGCCGCCGATTTAGAGTTTAACCAGTCTGTGAAGATTCCCGCCGGCTCCAAGGAAAGCCAGCAGGTGGTGCGCCTGAGAGATAGCTTCAAGCCCGCCGCAGAAGGGAAGTACGAGGCTGTCCTGTCCCTGTATGGCGCCAGCGGTGCCAAAGTGTCGGAAAAAAGCAATACCGTGCACATTGCCGCAGGTGGCAGCTATGGCGGCGACGACTTCGGCCCCGGCGGTGGCGACAAACCGGTGGTGGAAGGCATGACCCTGGTCAAAGAGTGGTCTGTTTCCTTATCGGGAGACCCATATACCTATGATGGAGAAGATTATCAGGACTACACCCCGAATCTTTCCGGTATCAAGTTTTTCTGGGCCGAAGCCCTGACGGCCGCCGATATTGCAGAATACGGTACCCTGGCCGATCTTGCCAAGTCCTGGGCCGATGACAATCAGGAGTGGATGGCAGAAGGAGATGACATTACCGATATAGCCTTCTCTCTTAGCGACAAGGAGTTCTACATGTCCTATCCTGGCGGTGGCACCTTTGACGTGTATATTATCGAGTTTGCCCAAGATGGTTCGGCAACCGGCCGTTACGGCGTGTGCACCTGCACCTTTGCCGAATACGAAAGCGAAGGTGGGATAGATATTGAGGTCCCGGATACTTTTACCAAGAATTCTGCCTATAGCGTCGAGTACATAGGCCGCTATCAAGGTACAGACTACGATGACAATGACAAGGAAATTTCCGTAGATTTGGACGTGTTCTCGGCCGCGGGTACCGGCGAAGCCTACTGGGTAGCTTCCGTGGAAAAGAAGGGCACTATATCTGCCAATATCGCGGCCTATGCACAGGCTTTGGCCGAATCTCTGGAAGAGTATTGCTCCCAGTATGAATGGTACGAATGGCTGGGCATGGAGTTCTCTGTGCTGGATGTGCTGTGTTACGGCGGATTCGAGCATGAGGATGGCTATGGCTACATTGAGACCGAAGCCCTCGACAATGGAGAATACGAGGCTGTCGTATTCCTTTTTACAGAGGAAGGCAACTTCTCTGGCGAGTATGGCTTGAACACTGTAACCGTGGACGGCCGTGGCTTTGAATGGCCGCAGTACAACAACGACAACGATTATCTCGTGGCCAAGAAGCATGCGCTTAGGATTCATAAGCCTGTCGCCCAGAAGTATTTGGCACGGAAAACGCGCAAAAAATAATTCATGAGACCTCTCTACCTAACCAATACCCTTAGTCACAGCAAAGAGCTGTTCAAGCCCATCCACGAAGGACGGGTGGGCATGTATGTGTGCGGACCCACCGTGTACGGCGACGCCCATCTGGGCCATGCGCGCCCGGGCGTAACCTACGATGTCCTGTTCCGCCTGCTCAAGTACCTGGGTTACAAGGTGCGTTATGTGCGTAATATCACAGACGTAGGGCACCTGGAGCATGACGCCGACGAAGGGGAGGACAAAATTGCCAAGAAAGCCCGGCTGGAGCAGCTGGAGCCCATGGAAGTGGTGCAATACTACACAGAGCGCTACCACCAGGCCATGCGCCTGCTGGGTTGCCAGTCTCCTTCCATTGAACCCAGGGCGTCGGGGCACATCATTGAGCAAATAGAGACGGTGAAAAAGATTCTGGCGGCCGGCTACGCCTACGAGAGCAACGGCTCTGTGTACTTCGACGTCCAAAAGTACAACCGGGATCATCATTACGGCATTCTTAGTGGCCGCACCCTGGAAGCCACCCTGGAGGGAACCCGTTCGCTGGATGGCCAGGGCGACAAAAAAGCCCCCTACGATTTTGCCATCTGGAAGAAGGCCGAACCAGAGCACATCATGCGCTGGCCTTCTCCCTGGGGCGATGGTTTCCCCGGCTGGCACCTGGAGTGCTCTGTGATGGGAGAAAAATATCTGGGAGAGGAATTCGACATTCACGGCGGCGGCATGGACCTCATGTTCCCGCATCACGAGTGCGAAATTGCCCAGAACGTAGCTTCCCGCGGCACCCGGGGCGTGCACTACTGGGTGCACAACAACATGATTACTATCAACGGGCAAAAGATGGGCAAGAGCCTGGGTAACTTCATTACCCTGCCGCAGCTATTTGCCGGGGATCATCCCAAGCTTTCTCAGCCCTACAGCCCCATGACCATTCGCTTCTTCATTCTGCAGGCCCATTACCGCAGCACCCTGGACTTCTCCAACGAAGCCCTGCAGGCCGCCGAAAAAGGCTACAAACGCCTCATGCAGGCCTGGCGGGCCCTGGGCGCCGATGCATTAAGGGAAGCGGATATGTTGGACGGAGCATCGGCCCTCTATTCAGCGACGGCCGACATGCCGCTTTCCAATGCTTCGGCCTCTGTGAAGGCCATCTGGGAGGCGGTGATGGAAGCCCTGTGCGACGACCTTAACACGCCGGTAGCCATTGCGCACCTGTTCGAGGCTGTAAAGCTCATCAACGGCGGCAACCTGTCGGCCGAAGACAGCAAGGCCCTGCAGGCCCTGTTCGCCCAAGTTGTGGGCGGTGTGCTGGGACTCCACGACGAAGAAACTGTGGGCGGCTCCGACAAAGCCCAGAAAGCCCTGGAGGGCGTAATGCAGCTGGTGCTGGAAGACCGCCGCAAGGCCCGCGCAGAAAAGAATTGGGCCGAAAGCGACCGCATCCGCGACCTCCTGGCCTCCTACGGCATCACCGTCAAGGACACCAAGGAAGGCGCCACCTGGACACTGGAATAGCTATGAAATTCATTTCCTGGAATGTAAACGGCCTTAGGGCAGTGGCGGGGAAGGGCTTCGCCGATATATTCGTGGGCCTGGACGCCGACTTCGTGTGCCTGCAGGAAACCAAGATGCAGGCAGGCCAGCTGGACCTGGAGTTCCCCGGGTACTATTCCTACTGGAATTACGCCCAGAAAAAAGGCTATTCCGGAACGGCCGTGTACACCCGGCATCTGCCCTTAAGTGTTCGCTATGGACTGGGCATTGAGGAGCACGACCTCGAAGGCCGGGTTATTACACTGGAGTATGACGCATTCTTTCTGGTGTGCTGCTATGTGCCCAATTCCCAGGACGGGCTGCGCCGGCTGGATTACCGCATGTGCTGGGAGGATGCCCTTCGCTCCTATCTGTGCTCGCTGCCCAAACCGGTGGTGTACTGCGGAGACCTTAATGTGGCCCACGAGGAAATAGACCTCAAAAACCCTTCCACCAATCACCTGAATGCCGGTTTCACAGACCAGGAACGCGCCAAGTTTAGCGCTTTGCTGGCGGCGGGTTTTGTGGATACCTGGCGCTACCAGCATCCCGCAGAGGCCAAGTATTCCTGGTGGAGCTACCGCATGAACGCGCGGGAGCGCAACGCCGGCTGGCGCATCGACTACTTCCTGGTGTCGGAAGCCCTTCGGCCGGCTGTCGTTTCCACCGACATTCATAACGAAATATTTGGCTCGGACCATTGTCCGATAGAACTGGTTCTCAATCTTTAATCCTATATGCTATGGCACTGAACAAAGTAATGCTCATCGGTAACGTTGGCAATGACCCCGAAGTACGTTACCTCGAATCCAATCCCCAGAATCCCGGCACCAATGCCAAAGTGGCCTCCTTCCGCCTGGCCACCACCGAACGTTACAGAGACCGCAGCGGCGAACTGCGGGAAAACACCGAGTGGCATAGCATTGTGGTATGGCGTAATAACGCCGATGTAGTGGAGAAATTCGTGCGCAAGGGCAGCCAAGTGTATATCGAGGGAAAACTGCGCACCCGCCAGTGGACCGACCAAACCGGGAACAAACGCTTTACCACAGAGGTAGTGGCCGACAATCTGCAGCTCCTGGGCAAGCGCCCGGACAGCCAGGAGGGTGGCCCTGCCGCCGACCAACCTGTTGCCGCCGCTCAGCCCGTGCAGGCCGCCTACCAGGGCGGCTATGCCCAGCCGCAGCCTGTACAACCCGCAGAGACGCAGGCTCCGCTGCCTGCCGCCGAACCCTCCGACGATCTCCCGTTCTAGGGCAACACTTGCATCATAGCCCGTACGTCGGGCGCCAGGCCGGTTAGCATCTGATAGCCGGCTATAGCCTGGTGCAGCAGCCAGCGCCGGCCAGAGAGATAGGCCCGGCAGGGGAGGGGGGCAAGCTGGGGATGCTTGTATTCGGCCTCCAGTATAACGGCACCTTCTATAGGAAGACCGGCGGGAACCGGGGCGGTAGAGGGAAGGGTGTAGATGATGCATCCGGCCTTCACTTGCCAGGAAGCTAAATCTTCAAACGGTAAAACGGCGGGCACCTGCGTGGCGGGACTGCCATCTGTCAATGCCGCGGCTTTTTCTACAGACCTGCCAGTGACCGTTACGGGCAGGCCCATCAAGCGGGCGGCGGCCACCGCTGCGCGGGCTGCGCCTCCGGTGCCCACTACCAGCACATCCGATATGGGCAGGCCGCATTCCTGCAAGGAAGCCACAATTCCATCGACATCGGAATTATGTCCCAGAAGTTGTCCGCCGGGACGTTTGGCCACCACGTTTACGGCGCCGGCCAAAAGGGCGTTTTGGGTAAGCGTTCCCACCCGATGCAGGGCGTCCATCTTGAACGGAGCGGTGACGTTAATGCCGTCATAGTCTTCTATAAAACGGTCCCATGCCTGTTCAAAGGTGGGGTACTCCAGCAGGTCGTAGGTGTAATGGCTACCATAGGCGGCGGCAAACAGGCGGGGACTCATGGACCCGGCCACCGGATAGCCTATGATACCAAAGCGCTTCATTGGCGTAGGAAACTTTCGTGAATGTAGGAGGCCACCCCGCACAGGGCCTGCATCACTACCTGGGATTCGTGGTTAAGGGTGGCGTAAATCATGGCGGTTCCCAGCGGAATGTTCCAAAAACTCATGAGGGCGCCGGCTACCAGTCCGTGGTAGGCGCCAAAGCCGCCTGGAACAGGGATGATGGCGCTGGAACTGCCAAGTACCATGAGCAGGAAGGCATCGGTGAGCGTAAGGGAGGAAAAGGCCGGAATATCCTGCAGCGCCCATACGATGGCGGCACTAGTGAGCCAGTGGCAGCCCCAGATGAGCAGCGTATAAAGCAGGAAGAGCCACCATCCCCGCATGTGGGCAAAGGAGGAAAGACCGGCGCCTATCCCGCGCACGAAGCCCCATATTTTTCCCAGGCCTTTGTCCCTAAGGAGCCACGATAGCAGGAGAAATGCCAGACCCAGTATCGCCAGGCCCGCCAAAGTCCATGCAAGGGCCATGGCGTTCACACCGCCCAGCCTTTCCTGGAGGAAGGCGCTCATGCTGTCCCACATGATCACCAGCAGGGCTGCCAGCATGGAAAGGCACACCAGTGCGTCCCAGGAGCGTTCCACCACGGCGGTGCCCAACACTTTATCGAAGCCCAACACCCGCTTCCCCTGGGCGTCCAGGGCCGAATGTTTCACGGCATATCCCAGCCTTATGAGCTCCCCGGCACGGGGTAAAACCAGGTTGGAGGCCATGCAAATATTGTAGGCGTTGAAGCAGGTGATGCGCGAGGCCGATGCGTCCAGCGGCTCCAGTAGCAACTGCCACCTGGCCCCTTTGAACCATTGTGCCGCGGCGCCCACCAGCATGGCAAGGACCACATAAATCCATCGGCACTGCTGCAGCGCCGCCCCAAACTCCTTCCAGTCTATGGCGCGCAGGCAAAAATACACCAGCACGGCCGCAAGAGCTATCCAGAAACTGTACTTGAGAATATTTTGGGCTTTCTTGTCCATACCGCAGGCAAAGGTAATGGAAAATTGGCAAATAATGGTTATTTTTGTAAGTTAAAACTGCTCACTATGAAATCCATCCTTGGCATCGGCAACGCCCTCACAGACATTCTGGCCGTTCTCCCGGACGATTCCCTGCTTCGCAAGTATCATCTTCCCCTGGGAAGCATGCAGCACGTCGATATGGAAACCGGAGACCGCATCTGGGATGCCCTCAAGGACTACGGCGTAAAATACGTTCCCGGCGGCAGCGCAGCCAACACCATTACATGCACGGCCATCTTCGGCATGGAAAGCGGTTTCTTGGGCAAGATTGGCAACGACGATCTTGGCAACCTGTTCAAAAGCACCATGGAGCAGTATGGCGTAAAAGCCCAAATGCTCTACAGCCAAAAGTCCAGCGGCCGATGCATGGTGTTTATCACCGGCGCCAACGCCGAGCGAACTTTTGCCGATTATATGGGCGCCACCCTGGAGCTGGGCCCCGAAGACCTTAGCCTGGAGCAGTTCCAAGGCTACGATTATTTTCACATTGAGGGATATCTGGTACAAAACCAGGAACTCATTTCCAAGGCGGCCCGTCTGGCCAAGCAGGCTGGCTGCACCATCTCCATCGATATGGCCTCCTACAATGTGGTAGAATCCAACGACGCCTTCTTCCACAATCTGGTAGAGAATTACGTAGATATAGTCTTTGCCAACGAAAGCGAGGCTAAAGCCTTTACCAAAATGGAACCCAGAGAGGCCATTGACGAACTGGCCCGGCACTGTAAGATTGCCGTAGTCAAGGTGGGAAAGGAAGGTTCCATGGTAAAAAGCGGGAAAGAATACTATTTCATAGAACCCTGGCCCGCTAACCCCGTAGATGCCACCGGCGCCGGGGATACCTATGCCGCAGGCTTCCTTTACGCACATTCCCTGGGCATGCCGCTCAAGGTGTGCGGGGAAGTAGGTTCCATCATTGCCGCCAAAGTGGTAGAGGTCATTGGTACCAAGATTGACATCCCCCGCTGGCGGGAGGCAAAAGAAGAAATCAAGGCCCTTATTGCGGCCCACACCCCCGTCCGTTAGTCCAATGAAAAAGTACTTCTGGGTCCTTTTTATAGCCATGCTGCCGCTCATAGAGATTCGCGGCGCCATCCCTTACGCCGTGGGCATGGACCTGCCCCTGGTTCCGTCCATCATTGTATCGGTCATTGGAAACATGATTCCCGTTCCCTTTATCTTCCTGTTTGCCAGAAAAGTTTTGGAGTGGGGAAAGGATAAAAAAGTGATAGGCCCCTTCTTCTCCTGGTGCCTGGAAAAAGGGGAAAAGGGTGGCCGAAAACTGGAGGAAAAAGCAGGACGCGGCCTCTACTGGGCCCTTTTCCTGTTTGTGGGCATTCCGGTTCCCGGCACCGGTGCCTGGACCGGCATGCTGGCCGCCAGCATCCTTAATATGGATTTCAGGAAAAGCACCCTGGCCGCCCTGGGCGGTGTGCTGCTGGCCGGCGCCATCCTGCTGGTAGCCTCCCTGGGCGTTTTTGGCGCCATAGACCTGGTAAAATAAAAATCTTTGTATCTTTGTGCAAACATAAAACCGGTAGTTATGAAAAAGATATTCCTGTATGGTGCGGTAGTGCTTGCCGCCATAAGCCTTTTCTCCTGCGAGAAAACCGACACCACCCCCGAATCTCCCGCTGGTTCCGAAACTCCTGGCGGCCCCGGAACTCCCGGCGGCCCCGCTCTCACGCCCTCCCAGCATCAGGAAAAACTGGACGCCGTTGCCGTAGAATTCCTTAAGGAAGTAGATCCCGACGTTTGGCACCAGCCCGTAGAGGACCTCCTGGATGTGGCTCTGGAGTTGGGACAGTACGAAGAAGGAAACCTGGACGAAGACCTCCTGGAGTATGTGGCCGGTCTTTGGAGAACAGTTCCGGTTGGCGGGGAACCGTCGGCCGTATGGGTCATCAAGCTCAGTGACCTGAAAGGCGATATTACGGTGGTCGATAATGAATTCCACTGGACCCAGAGTAACAATCCTCTTAACTTTACCTACAATTCCTTCAAGGTAACCCTGGAGGCCCGCGATAGCAACCAGAAACTCTTCATTACGGAAATGGATGGGGACGATGGCGCAGAGGACATTTATGTGATGGTTCCCTCGCGGCTTGCCCTCAATATTACCAAAGACGGAGCTCCCTACGCATCGTTGGAACTCCAAGCCTCGATAAGCGGGCTGGATTCCGATGGCAATCTGGGTGAGCATACCGTGGCTTCGGTATCGGCCAGCGCCAGTATCGCCGGCTTTGTCCTTACCATAGAAGAGCTCAAGGCCTCCATGGAGGAAGTTCAGGCCGCCCTTTCCCTCACGTTTAACGGCAAGGAACTCGTCTATGCCAGCGCCAGCAGCCAGCTTTCCCTGCAGGCGCTCGTGAAGAGTGTCAGTGGCAACGGGCTCAGGGACGCCTCTTTGATGGATCAAATCAGATTCAAGAGCGCTGTCGCCTATCTTAAAATACTGGGTGGCAAAGTGATTAACAAGGCCAGTGTTACGGTTCCCGAAGACGAGGCCTCCGACACGGAAACCATCAACAAGAGCATCAACGTAGACCTCTTCTACGACAACGACGAGTCCACGGTACAGGCTTCCTTCGTGGCCATCCCCGACGGAGACGGCGACTGGCTTCCCGGCCTGCACTTCTATGACGGATCGGCCGATAAGGTGTACTACGAGTTTTTCACCGAGAAAGCCTTTGACAGCACCATCACCTGGATGGACACCGATATCGATCACTTCTACCAATATTTCGAAAAATACTTTAGCAAGGAAAGCGACGTATAATCATCAATGCCCTACTACGAATTAAATGAACAAGAACTTGGCCGGCGTGAATCGCTGGCCAAACTGCGTGAACTGGGTATTAATCCCTACCCCGCAGCACTGTATCCCGTAAACACCACAACTGTTGCCATCGCCCAGGGTTTCAAGCCCGAGGAAGGTAATTTCCAGGACGTATGCATTGCCGGCCGCATCATGAGCCGGCGCATTATGGGTGCCGCCTCCTTCATGGAGCTGCAGGACTCTGAAGGCCGCATCCAGGTGTATGTGAAACGCGACGAGATTTGCCCGGAAGAAGACAAGACCATGTACAACACCGTGTTCAAGAAACTCCTGGACATTGGCGATATCATTGGCATCAAGGGCTTTGCCTTCTTCACCCAAACCGGCCAGCTCTCCGTTCACGCCAAGGAGCTCACCGTCCTAAGTAAGTCCCTCCGCGTGCTGCCCATCGTGAAAACCGACGCCGACGGCACCGTGCACGACAGCTTCGAAGACCCCGAGCTGCGGTATCGGCAGCGGTACGTAGACCTGGTGGTGAACCCTCAGGTGAAAGATACCTTCGTAAAGCGCACCCATATTATCAATACCATGCGCCAGTGCTTCAACGAGGCTGGCTGCCTGGAAGTGGAAACCCCCATCTTGCAGGCTATCCCCGGCGGCGCTACGGCCCGTCCGTTCGTGACGCACCACAACGCCCTGGACGTAGATATGTACATGCGCATTGCCAATGAACTGTACCTCAAGCGCCTTATCGTGGGCGGCTTTGCCGGCGTGTACGAGTTTGCCAAGAACTTCCGCAACGAAGGCATGGATAAAACCCACAACCCGGAGTTCACCTGCGTAGAGATGTACATCGCCTACAAAGACTACATCTGGATGATGGAGTTCACCGAAAAGATGCTCCAGAAGGTGGCCCAGGCTACTGGCGGGGTGGTCAAGACCATCGGCGGCCAGGAGGTTTCCTTCGAAGGGCCTTTCCGCCGTCTGCCCATCCTGGATGCCATTAAGGAGTATGCCGGCGTGGATGTGAAGGGCATGAATGAAGAGCAGCTGCGCGAGGTGTGCAAGAAGCTAAACGTGGAGGTAGATAAAACCATGGGCGTGGGCAAGCTCATCGATGCCATCTTTGGGCAGTACTGCGAGCATCAGCTGGTACAGCCCACCTTTGTCATTGACTATCCGGTAGAAATGTCACCGCTCACCAAGCGCTGCCGCCACGACGACACCCTCACCGAGCGTTTCGAACTCTTTGTGTGCGGCAAGGAACTGGCCAACGCCTACTCCGAGCTCAACGACCCCATCGATCAACTGGAACGCTTCGAGGAGCAGGCCGCCCTCAAGAGCAAAGGCGACGATGAGGCTATGTACATCGACTACGACTTCGTGCGTGCCCTGGAATACGGCATGCCGCCCACCAGCGGTATTGGCATCGGCATCGACCGCCTAACTATGTTTATGACGGGGCAGGAGAGTATTCAGGACGTACTGTTCTTCCCCATGATGAGACCCGAAAAGTTCTAATACCATGAAAAGACTTACGCTGGACCGGGAAAACCGGAAACTGGCCGGTGTTTGCGCCGGCATAGCCAAGTATTTGGAGATAGATGTAACCGTGGTGCGCATCCTGTTCGTGCTGGCCGCTATTTTTGGCTGCAGTGCGGGTTTCTGGGCCTACCTCATCATTTGGGCGCTGGCCCCGGTCGAATAATGACCGAACGCATTACATCGGCGCAAAACCCCAAGATTAAGAACTTGCTTTCGCTGCAGGAAAAGTCCAAAGCGCGGCGGGAGCAAGGTCTTTTTGTGGTAGAAGGCCGTCGCGAACTGCAGCACTGCCTCGAGGCCGGCTACACGGTTCGCACCCTGTTCGTTTGCCCGGAAATTGCCGGGAGCGTAACGGAAGAGGGTGTTGCTTCGCAAATCTCTGGCCACCCTCGGCCGGATAAGAGGGAGGGGCCCGTCGGCTGTTGGGCCGAAGGGCAAGCTTGCTTGAACTTCGGAACGACAGACGATGGGAGGGGCCGGAGCGAAGCGGAGGCGATTTGCGGAGCAATACGCTCTGCAGTGAAGCCACCGCATATCATAGAAATACCGGAGGTGTTGTACCGGAAGGTGGCCTACCGGGAAAGTACGGAAGGGATTATTGCCGAGGTGGAGTATAAGGCGTTGAAGCTGGAGGATTTAAGGCTGCCGGAGCATCCACTTATTGTGGTGCTGGAGAGTGTGGAGAAGCCGGGAAACCTTGGGGCGGTGCTTCGCAGCGCCGATGCTGCCGGGGCCCACGCCGTGCTCATTTGCGACCCTCTCACAGACCTGTACAATCCCAATCTTATAAGGGCTTCGATCGGGGCCGTGTTCACGGTGCCGGTGGTGGCGGTTTCGTCCCAGGAGGCTATCGGCTTTCTGAAGGAACGCGGCATTCAGATTCTAACGGCGCAGCTGCAGGATTCGTCGCTGTATTATGACGTAGATATGCGGCGGGGAACGGCGCTGGTGATGGGCACCGAGTCCACGGGGCTCACCCCTGTCTGGCGGCAGGCGGCATCGGCCCATATCCGAATTCCCATGCTGGGGCGGCTGGACAGCCTCAATGTGTCGGTTAGCGCTGCCATCCTGCTTTTCGAGGCCGTGCGGCAGCGGCAGGGTTAGCTTGCCATTCGGCGGCCAGAAGGCCCCGTTCTTCGCAAATGCGGACAATTCCCTTGGAATTGCCCTCTTTTTTTTGTAAAATTGAAGGTATTTAGAATTTAAACTAATAACCCATATGAAACCCTTTATTGCTACAGCCCTGGCCATTGTTCTAATGGCCGCCTGCGCGCCCAAGAGCGCCGTACAGTATCACCCCGAATGGACCTATAGCTCGGTGGTGTATGAAGTGAATATCCGTCAGTTTTCCCCCGAAGGCACTTTCGCGGGCGTTCAGGCCCAACTGCCCCGCCTCAAGGAACTGGGCGTAGATGTCCTTTGGCTCATGCCCATGTATGAGATTGGCACAGAGGGCCGCAAAGGTACGCTGGGCTCCTACTATGCCATATCGGACTACCAAAAAGTGAATCCGGAATTTGGCACCATGGAAGATTTCCAGGCACTACTGGATGCCGCCCATGAAATGGGCTTTAAGGTAATCCTGGACTGGGTGGCCAACCAAACCGCCCCAGACCATGTGTGGATGAGCGAAAAACCGGCCGACTTCTATGAGCGGGACGCCCAGGGCAATGCCATCTGGGAGTACGACTGGACCGACACCCGCAGCCTGAACTACGAGAACGAGGACGTGTGGTGGGCCCAGGATCAGGCCATGCGTTTCTGGCTGGCAAAAGGCGTAGACGGTTTCCGCTGTGACGCCGCCGGAGAAGTTCCCGCCGAATTCTGGCAGGGTATCCTTCCCAAGTTAAACGCCGACTTCCCGGATATCTACCTGCTGGCCGAAGCCGAACGTGACAACTTGGCCGATCCCCTGGAAACCTTCGACGCCAACTATGCCTGGGAACTGCATCACCTTCTTAACTCCCTGGCTCAGGGAGAAAAAACGGTGCAGGACCTCAAAGACTATGTAGCGCGCGACGCCGCCCGCTTCCCCAAGGAGGCCTTCCGCCTCACCTTCACCTCCAACCATGACGAAAATTCCTGGAGTGGCACCGAGTTCGAGCGTGAAGGGGATGCCGCATGCGCCTGCGCCGTGCTTTGCTTCACCCTGCCCGGCTCCCAGCCCCTCGTTTACACAGGACAGGAAATCGGCTTGAACCGCAGGCTGGCCTTTTTCGAGAAAGACCCCATTACGGACTGGAGCCCCAACGAATACACCGATTTTTGGACCAAACTGGTAGCGCTCAAGCACGCGAATCCCGCCCTGGCGGCCGGCGAGCGTGGCGGTGACATTGTGTGGTGGGAAGCCCCCGATGGCTTGGTGGCCTTCCATCGTGAGGTTAAGGGCAACAAGGTCATTGTGCTGGCCAGCTTTGCTCCCGCCGATGCTCCCATTACCCGCACCATTAAACTGGACGGCAAGTATACCAACGTCTTCACCGGCGAAACCCTCAGCGGAGAGCAAACCGTTACCCTTGCTCACGGGCAGTATCTGGTGTTAAGCAAGTAGCGCTATGAAAAAAGCCTTTTTTGCGCTGGTAGTTTCGGCTGCGCTGGTGGGGTGCAGCGGGGGAGCGGCCATAGATCCCGCTACCATTGAAGAAGCTTCCCTCGAGGAAATTTCCCGCGTAGAACCCCTGTGCTGGTGGGTGGGCATGAAGACCCCTCTGCAGCTCTTGGTGCAGGGCCCCGGCATATCGGCCTTCGAGGTGCAAATCCCCGAGAGTGGCCTCAAGGTAAAGGCGGTGCACAAAGCCGACAGCCCAGACTATCTTTTCATAGACCTGGAAGTGGGTGCTTCGGCCCGGCCCGGCGTATACAACCTCGTATTCTCCCGGGAGGGCACCTCTTTCAAGTATCCCTATACGCTGCATGCCAGGAGGGAGGGCAGCGCTGCTCGCGAGAGCTTCTCCACGCCCGACCTCATTTATCTCATCATGCCCGACCGCTTTGCCAGCATTGGCAGCGCCAACGATGATGCCTGCATCGGCCCATACGAAGATGGCAGCGGCCGCCCCTGGACTGTACCGTCTCTTCCAGACAAAGCAGACAGGCAGGACCCTGTGGCCCGTCACGGCGGAGACCTGGAAGGAATGATGGCGCATTTGGATTATGTGGCCGATCTGGGCGCAACGGCTATTTGGTGTACGCCGCTGCTGCTGGATAACCAGCCTTACGAGAGCTATCACGGCTATGCCTGCGCCGACTACTATCACATTGACCCCCGATTCGGCGACAATGCCCAGTACAAGGCCTTTGTGGAAGAAAGTCACGCCAAGGGCCTCAAGGTCATCATGGACATAGTTACCAATCACTGCGGAACCGCCCATTGGTGGATGGATAACCCGCCCTTCAAGGACTGGTACCATGTGAACGATCCCTACATGCAAATGAACGCCCTGTTCTCTGTGTACATGGATCCCCATGCCTCCAAGCAGGACCTTGATCGGCAGGAAAGCGGCTGGTTTGTGCCTTCCATGCCCGATATGAACCTGGACAACCCCTATGTGCTCAAATACTTTCAGCAGTGGGCCGTATGGTGGGTAGAATATGCCAACCTGGACGGCCTTAGGGTCGATACCTATCCCTACAACGAACCCGGCCCCATGAGCAAATGGTGCCAGGCCGTGCTGGAAGAGTATCCCAACCTGAACATTGTAGGGGAGTGCTGGGACTATAGCATCCCTCAGCTGGCCTATTGGCAAAAAGACCATCCCAACCCCGGCGGGTTCAACTCCAACCTGCCTTCCATCATGGATTTCCCGCTGGAGCACGCCATTCACCAGGCCCTGAACGAAGAACAGGTGAACTGGGACGAAGGCATGACTCGCGTGTACACCGTGCTGGCCCAGGACTGGGTGTACCAGGACCTTTCGCACATGATGACCTTCTTTGCCAACCACGACCATGCCCGCACCGGAGACACTTTTGGCGCCAACGTTAACAAGATGAAAATGGCGCTGGCCCTGCTGGCCACCGTCCGTGGCATCCCGCAGCTCTATTACGGCGACGAGATGATGTTCCTGGAAAGAAAAGATGTTCCCGGTCACGACGGTGCCAAGCGCATCGACTTCCCCGGCGGCTGGGAGGGAGACCCCGTGAATCTGTTCACTGAGGAGGGACGTTCATTGGCCCCGGCCATGTATGAGCATGCAGCCTCTCTCCACGACTACACCCGTACCCTATTTCAGTGGCGCAAGGGCTGCAAGGCCGTTCAGGAAGGAAAAACCCTGCACTTTTTGTCCCGCAAAAACGTAGGCTCCCGAAATATAACCGACAACACCTACGCTTTCTTCCGCTACACGCCCACGCAGGCGGTGTTTGTGTACATTAACAACGCCTCCCAGCCTCGCACGCTGGATTGGAGCCATTACCGGGAACTTGTTCAGGGGCCGGTTACCGGCACCGACATCATTTCCGGCCAGAAAGTAACGCTGCAGGACGGTTTGACCGTTGCTCCCAAGACCGCGCTCATTGTGGAATTGGATGCGTTTTCTGTAAATGATTGATTTTTAGTATTTTATGAAAAATTGGTAGGGCTGTGGCATGTGACCAATTTTCTATAATTAATTGATAATGAAAAGATTACTTGTAACGCTTCTGCTCCCGGTGCTGGCGCTGGCCGCTTGCTCCGGTCCCAAAAGCTTTCAATCCGAGTCCCTTAAGAGCCCTAACGGCCGCATGGAGGCCCAGTTTATCCTTCAGGACGGCATGCCCGCCTATAAACTGAGCTTAGACGGCAAAGAGGTGGTCCTAAAATCCCATCTGGGTTACAAACTCCTGGACGGAACCCTGCTGGACAGGGACTTTAGCCTGGCCGAAGCCCGGCGGGACAGCCTGGACGAAGTCTGGGAGCCTGTGTGGGGCGAAGAAACCAGCATTCGTAACCATTACAACGAACTGCTGGTGAAGCTCACCCGGCAGGACGGCAAGAATATGAATGTTCGCTTCCGGCTGTACGACGACGGCCTGGGCTTCCGCTACGAGTTCCCGCAGGAAAACGCGCTCACTTATTTCAAAGTGGCCGAAGAACTCACAGAGTTTGCCATGACCGGGGATCATACGGCCTGGTGGATAGGCGGCGACTTCGATACCCAGGAGTATAATTACACCAAGTCAAAACTGTCCCAGATTGCCCGGCTCAATGCGGCCGAGCACCCCTACAACGCTTCTCAGACCAATGCCGGCGCCAGCAGCGTCCAGACGGCCCTGCAAATGGAAACCCAGGAGGGCCTGTTTATCAATATCCATGAGGCCCGGGTGCTGGACTATCCAACCACCCATCTGAACCTTAATCCCAAAACGCTGGTATTCACTACGCTGCTCACCCCGGACGCACAAGGCGTGAAAGGTCGGCTGCAGGCCCCCTGCGTGAGCCCCTGGCGCACGGTGCAAGTGTGCCAGAAAGCTACAGACGTACTGGCTTCCCGACTTATCCTGAACCTCAACGACCCTTGCGCACTGGAGGATGTGAGCTGGATTCACCCCGTAAAATACATGGGCGTATGGTGGGAGATGATTACCGGTAAAACCGAGTGGTCCTATACCTCCGACTATCCGTCTGTACAACTGGGCGTAACAGACTATGCCAAGGCAACCCCTCACGGCCGTCATGGCGCCAATAATGAAAATGTGCGCAAATACATAGATTTTGCGGCTCAAAACGGCTTCGACGCCCTGCTCATTGAAGGGTGGAACGAAGGCTGGGAAGACTGGTTCGGCGCCCAGAAAGACTATGTGTTCGACTTTGTCACCCCTTACCCGGACTTCGATCTCCCCGCACTCAACGCCTATGCGCACGAGAAAGGCATCCGCCTGGTCATGCACCACGAGAGTTCTTCCAGCACTGTGAACTACGAGCGTCACATGGAGGCCGCCTATCATCTCATGAACCAGTACGGCTACGACGCCGTGAAGAGCGGCTATGTGGGAGACATCATCCCCTATGGGGAACATCATTACAGCCAGCCGCTCATTAACCACTATCATTATGCCGTTGTAGAGGCCGCCAAGCACCATATTATGGTGAACGCCCACGAGGCCGTGCGTCCCACCGGCCTGTGCCGCACCTGGCCCAACATGATAGGCAACGAGAGCGCCATGGGTACCGAATTCCGTGCCGGCATCAATCCCGGCCATACCTGCATACTGCCCTTCACCAGGGAGCAGGGCGGCCCCATGGACTACACCCCCGGCATCTTTGAGCAGGACATGTCCGTAACCGCCCCCGGCCAAAGCGGCAAGATGCGTCATACCATAGGCAATCAGCTGGGCTTGTACGTAACGTTCTACAGCCCGCTGCAAATGGCCGCCGACCTCCCCGAGAACTATGCCCGCTTCATGGACGCCTTCCAGTTTATTAAGGATGTGGCGGTAGACTGGGACCAGAGCCTCTACCTCATGGCTCAGCCTGGAGAATACATTGTAACGGCCCGTCATCCTAAGCTTTCCACGCTTAACAGCGGCCGGCTCAAGGGCCATTCAGGCGCCTACGACTTTGTGTACAAGGACGGCCAGCCGCACGATGTGTGGTTTGTGGGCGGCATCACCGGCGAGGAAGCGCTGGACGTAGAGATACCCCTGGACTTCCTCAAACCTGGCGTGGTGTATGAAGCCACCCTTTACGCCGATGCCCCGGACGCCGACTACGAGTCCAACCCCCAGGCCTACGAGATTTCCCGCCATCTGCTTTCAGCCGACAGTTCGCTCAAGGTGCACATGGCCCGCTGCGGCGGCTTCGGCCTCAGTTTAAGAGAACAATAGCATGATTACCGTAACGCGCGAAAACGACGGCTGCAAGCTGGACCTGGAGATGGGTACCAAGCTAAGCGAGATAGCGCCGCCAACCATTACAGACCCTAAAACCGGCAGGGAATATCCCGTGCTGGCCGCCCTGGTCGATAATAAGGTAAAAGCCCTGGATTTCCAGATTTTTTACCCGCATTCCATCGAGTTTATCGGCTATAACCATCCGGAAGGACGTCGCACCTATCTTCGTTCGCTGTGCTTTCTGGCGCAGCGGGCGGTTCGCGGCCTTTTCCCCGACAAAGTGTTCAAGATCAATCACTCGCTGCCCAGCGGGCTGTATTGCAAACTGCGCGGGGAACATATTGCCGATGCCGATGTTCTTCGTCTTCGCGACGAAATGCGCCGTCTGGTAGCCGCCGATCTTCCGTTTACGCATAAGTCGGTGCGCGCCGACGAAGCCATCGCCCTGTTTGAAGGGCAGCACCAGCCGTTAAAGGCCGACCTTATCCGCAGCGTGGGACGCTTCTTCACGGAGGTGGATTACCTGGACGGAGTGGCCGATAATTTTTACGGCGCTCTGGTGCCTTCTACCAGCTACCTGAAGGTCTTTGACCTCATGCCCTTCCACCACGGTTTTTGTTTGCAGTACCCCTCCGACGAAGACATTACCCGCACCATTCCCCGCCAGAAACAAATACGCCTGGCTACCACACTGAAAGACTACGGATACTGGTGCAAGGACAGCGGAATTGTGAGTGTGGCCGCTTTGAACAAACGGCTGCTGGAGGGCAGGGCTGTAGAGTTGATTAACCTGTGCGAGGCTCGCCAGGAACGGATGTACGCCCAGGTGGCCGACAAAATCTTTGCCGAGCGCGAGCGTATTCGCATTGTATTCCTGGCCGGCCCGTCTTCCAGCGGAAAAACTTCGTCGGCCCTTCGGCTGGCTCAGCAGCTCAAGGTGCTGGGTCTCAATCCTAAGGTCATAGAGCTGGACAATTATTTTGTGTCCCGTGACCGCACGCCCCTGGACGCCGATGGAAACTACGACTTCGAAGCCCTGCAGGCCATGGACCTGGATTTGTTGGGTCAGCACCTGAACACCCTGCTGGACGGCGGGGAAGTGGAGCTTCCGCGCTACGACTTCAAGCTGGGAAAAGCTTTCTTTGAAGGCAAAACCATGACGCTGGGCTCCAAAGACATTCTGCTCATGGAAGGCATCCATGCCCTGGATCCCAATATGGTGCCCACGGTCGATGCCAGCCGCATTTACCGCATTTATGCATCGGCATTAACCTCCTTGAAGCTGGACGAAAACTGCTGCATTTCCACCACCGACAACCGCCTCCTTCGCCGCATGGTGCGCGACAACCGCGTGCGGGGCATCGTGCCGGAAGAAACCATCATGCGCTGGCCCTCGGTGCGCCGCGGGGAAGGTCGCTGGATATTCCCCTTCCAGGAAAATGCCGATACCCAGTTCAATTCGGCCCTGCTGTACGAACTTCCCATGCTGCGTTACTTCGCCGAGCCCCTGCTCCTGCGCATTCAGCCCTCCTCCCCGGCCTACCCCGAAGCCCGCAGGCTGCTCAAGTTCCTAAGCTACATCGTGGCCCTTACCCCGTCCGAGATTTCGGCCATCCCGCCCACCTCCATCTTACGCGAATTCATCGGCGGCCAAACGCTGTAAAGCTTTTGGCTGGGAGATGCCGGAACCATAAGGTTTTGAAAGATGAAAAATAAAATATGCCTAATGCTGCTGATGCTGCTCATGTGCGTTTGCGCATGGGGGCAGGGAGAGTCCCGTTTTTTCAGTAGCCGGCATTCCATAGAAATCTCCAACAGTTTTCCGTGTTCTCCCACTATGTTTTTCCCTCCGGGTAATGCCGATAATCCCATGACTGTAGAGGCCGAGAAGCAGGGGCTCCATTTACAGAATAGATTCACGTTTTATTCTACGCTTACCTATGCCTATCATTTGACAAAAAGATGGGAGTTGGGATGCCGTTTCAATGGGCACGGCTATTTTTATACCGAAGAAGATCTGGCAAAACAGACCTCTTCGCTCAAATATGACCACAGAGGATACATAGTATCTACTTTTGCCCGGTATAACTGGCTTGCAAAGAATGCTGTGCAGTGTTATTCCTCGGCTGGTATAGGGGCGTTGGTGGAGGATGGGAGCTGGAAGGTCTTGCCCTGGCCCGACCTTATTCTGGCCGGTATTCATTTTGGCTCAAAGTCTGTCTATGGTGTGGCCGAACTATCGGCTGGCGTGGCTGGCCTTGGTTTGGTAGCCGGAGTTGGCGTTCGCTTCTAAATAATGGCCGGCCCAAGCCTGCCGGCCTATGGACATCGGCCAAAAATTCGTATCTTTGCGGTGGCCATGTCTCCAAAAGAGTATATACAGGTGAGGGGTGCGCGGGCGAATAACCTGCATTCTGTGAATGTGGATATTCCCCGTGGGGAATTCGTGGTGGTTACCGGCCTAAGCGGCAGCGGGAAGAGTTCCCTGGCTTTCGATACCATTCACGCAGAGGGACAGCGGCGCTACATGGATACGCTTAGCACCTATGCCAAGCACTTCATGGGCATTCTGGAGAAGCCGGAGGTAGAGGAAATTACCGGTCTTAGTCCCATCATTGCCATCGAGCAAAAAACCACCGGGAACAATCCAAGGAGTACGGTGGGCACCATTACGGAAATCTACGACTTCCTGCGCCTGCTATATGCCAAGGGATCCAGAGCCTATTCTCCCGAGACCGGCAAGGAAATGGTTCGTTACACCGACGAACAAATCGTAGACCTTATCATGGACCGCTATGCCGGCAGGCGGTGTTATTTGCTGGCCCCGCTGGTCCGCGGCCGGAAAGGGCATTATCGGGAGCTGTTTGACCAACTGCGCAAACGGGGCTACACGCAGGTGCGCATTGACGGAGAGGTCCAGGAACTACAGCAGGTCGATGCCCTGGACCGTTACAAGCCCCATTTCATTGAGCTGGTCGTGGACAAACTCAAGCCCCAGGCCGGCGACGACCGCCGCATCAGGGATTCCGTGGGGCGGGCGCTGGGAATCGGCAAGGGTTCCGTGGCTATCCTGGACGACGCGGAACAAACCCTGGCCCATTTCTCCAAACATTTGGTAGACCCCGAGAGCGGCCTTTCCCTGCAGGAGCCTCAGCCGCACAGCTTTTCCTTCAATTCGCCGCAGGGTTACTGCCCGCACTGCAAAGGGCTGGGAACCATAGTGGATGTGAACATAGACACCATTATCCCAGACCGTTCGCGTTCGGTGGCCGATGGCGGGATTGTCCCATTGGGGCGTGTGCGTGAGAACCGGAAGTTTGACATTATCCGCGCCATAGCCCGCAAGTTCAACTTTAGCCTGTACGACCCCATCGAGGCCCTGCCCGACGAAGCCGTCTCCCTGCTGGTGTACGGCTCGGAGGATTTATTCCGCGTGGGCGAGGGCGGCATGACCGAAATGGAAAGCTGGAACGGGGTCATAGAAAACATTGAAGACACCGTGGTTTGCCCCGTTTGCGGCGGCACCCGGCTCAATAAGGAGGCGCTTTGCTTTAAGATAGACGGTAAAACCATTCCGGAAGTTGCCGCCATGGAGATGAGCGAGCTTAGGCAGTGGCTGGACCGCATTCCTTCCGGCTTTTCCCAGCGGGAGAGCGCCGTGGCGCGGGATATCCTCAAAGAGCTGCGGGAGCGAGTTCAATTTATGCTGGACGTGGGGCTGGACTATCTTTCCCTGGACCGTCCTACGGGCTCTTTGAGCGGCGGCGAAAGCCAGCGCATTCGGCTTGCCACGCAAATCGGCTCCAAACTGGTGAATGTGCTTTATATCCTGGACGAGCCCTCCATCGGCCTGCATCAGAAGGATAACCGCAAACTCATTGCGTCCCTGAAGGCCCTTCGCGACGAAGGCAATTCCGTCATGGTGGTGGAGCACGACGCCGAAACCATGCTCAGCGCCGATTGGCTGGTAGACGTGGGCCCCGGTGCCGGCGAGGGGGGTGGTCGCATCTGCCTGAACGCTCCGCTTAGCACGCTGCTGGAGGACGCCCCCATGGATGCCGATACTTCGTCGCATGCCGTCATCGGCCCGTCTGTCACGCTGGATTATTTAAAGGGTGCGCGCAGTATTCCCGTACCCACGCTGCGCCGAAAGGGAAATGGCCGATTCCTGCGTCTCAATGGAGCCACGGGGAATAACCTGAAAAGCGTGGATGCGGCATTTCCGCTGGGTTGCCTTGTGGGGGTGGCGGGCCTTTCGGGTTCCGGAAAAAGCACCCTGGTGAATGAAACCCTAATGCCCATTTTGAAGCAGAAGTTTTACCGCTCCAAGGAAAAGCCGCTTCCGTATAAGTCCATCGAGGGCATAGACTTCCTGGATAAACTCATAGAAATAGACCAAAGCCCCATAGGCCGAACACCCCGTTCCAATCCAGCCACTTTTACGGCGGTTTTCAACGATATCCGGCAATTATTTGAGGAAACGCCCGATGCCAAAGTGCGCGGCTACAAGGCCGGCCGATTCTCCTTCAACGTGCCCGGGGGCCGATGTGAGGAGTGTAAGGGGGCCGGCATCAAGCTCATTGAAATGAACTTCCTGCCCTCGGTGCATGTGGTTTGTGAGGCCTGTGGCGGCAAGCGCTACAACGACGACGTCCTGGCCGTCCGATACAAGGGAAAAACCATCAGCGACGTGCTGGAAATGCCCATCGCCGATGCCTATGAATTCTTTAAGCCCATTCCCCGCATTGCCGCCAAACTGAAAGCCCTGGTCGATGTAGGTTTGGGGTACGTGCGCCTGGGGCAGAGTGCCGTTACGCTAAGCGGCGGCGAAAGCCAGCGCATGAAGCTGGCGGCCGAACTGTCCCGGCCCTCTACCGGTTCCACGCTCTATATCCTGGACGAGCCCACCACCGGCCTTCACTTCGAAGACATTAAGGTTCTGCTGGGTGTGCTGCAACGGCTGGTCGATGCCGGCAATACCGTTATCATTATCGAGCACAATCTGGACGTCCTTAAGTCGGTAGACTGGCTCCTGGACATGGGGCCCGCCGGCGGCCGCGCCGGTGGCCGCATCGTGGCCTGCGGCACCCCCGAAGATTTAGCCCACGACCCCGCTTCCGTCACGGGCCCGTTCCTGAAAGAAGTGCTGTAGCCGCCGTTTTTGCTCGGCGCTTGGCTGCCGTTGTCGGTTCCGCATCTGGTGTCGCTGCTATCCCGCCCAACGTCCCTCCCGGTGGACCGTTGAGCATGTTTGGAGCTGAACTCCTGCTGGTGGTGAAAAGCTGTGATATAAAGTGGGCTACAGGCACACAATACGGGAAGCCTGTAAAGGTCACGTTTTCCGCCATCAGTAGAGCAATTGCCCCCCTGGCGGGCTGGGGCCTAACCCTTGTGGCGTGTAATGCGCTGTTATTCAATTTGTTAGCACAGCGGACGGGTAATAAAAATCGACCCGTCCGCTGTGCTAACAACGTAACTATCAGACCATTAAGCACCACGTGATAACGGCACAGTCTCCGCCCTGCCCACAAAAAACAAGGGCTGCTAGCCGGCCATGCCGCTGTCACAGGTCCGGCTTACTATACAAAATGGCCTCATTTTGTTCACCAAGCGGTACCACAGGTACTTGGCACTTGACAAAAGGGGTCAAAATGTAAAGTGCGCGGGACTGATGCCAAGATACCAGGCTTTAGCTGGCCATCATCCCGACTTCGGCACATAAGAAAATATGAAGAATAATTGGTAATTTTGCCGTTGTTATGAAGATTGTCATTGCACCAGACTCTTTCAAGGAGTGTTTGTCGGCCGTACATGTGGCCCAGGTCATGGCGCAGGTCGTGCAGGAACTGTACCCGGAAGCAGAGGTGGTGCTGTGCCCGCTGGCCGATGGGGGAGAGGGAACGTTGGAAGCCCTGGCCCGGAGCGTTCCCATGCGTATGGAAACCGTTTCGGTGCACGATCCCCTGGGGCGCTTGATACCTGCCCATTGGGGCCAGTGGGGGAAGGAGGCTGTTATAGAGTCGGCCCAGGCCTGTGGCCTTATGCTGCTCTCTCCTCTGGAACGGAATCCCTGCACCGCCAGCAGCCAGGGTGTGGGTGAACTGCTCATGGATGCATATCGGCAGGGCTTTCGACACTTTATCATCGGCCTTGGCGGGAGTGCAACTTGCGATGGTGGCGCGGGAATGCTAGCGGTGCCGGGAATACGGGAAGCATTGAGGGACAGTACGATAGAACTCCTATGTGACGTAGAGGCTCCATTTGTTGGCCCTCTGGGTGCTGCCAGGGTTTTTGCTCCGCAAAAAGGCGCCACTCCGGAACAAGTAGAAGAGTTGGAATTGAAAATGCTACAGCAAGCCGCGGCGCTCAAAGCCGAAACCGGCGTGGATGTGAGCCGTCTTTCCGGTGCTGGTGCCGCAGGAGGTTTGGGCGGCGCATTCATGGCATACGGGGCCCGGATGCAAAAGGGGATCGAACGCATGCTGGACATGGTTGGGTTTAAAGACCAGGTCCGTGGTGCCGATTTAATTATAACGGGCGAAGGCAAATCCGATGCCCAAACCCTAATGGGAAAGGTTCCGTTTGGTGTGTTGCAATTGGCCGGCACAACTCCTGTTGCCCTGGTCTCCGGTCAGGTGCAAGACCGCTACGCCCTGGAGCAGGCGGGTTTTTCCGTCATTGAAGAAGTCTCACCGCGAAGCCAGCCGCTGGAAGAAGCCATGCGCCCCGAAATAGCTGTTAAAAACCTTAGCAAAGCGGTGGCCAAAACTCTTATAAACTTCTTCAAATCATAAAAACCTCGGTCAACGTCTCACTAGCCCCGGATCCCTACCTTGCCATGATACGTAAATGGTTTAAAACCAGCGTTTTAATTGGTTTTCCGGTGCACTTGCAGGTGCACCCGTGGGTTACGTATTTAACACAGTGCTAAATAGTTACACATCACTCTGCCGTGCTTCCTATCCCATGATCCATTTCCCCACGCGGGGGATGCGTTGGAGCAGGATGGCGGCAAGGCCCACCACAATAAAGCTGACTAGGGCCGTGAGAACGATTTGTAAAGGCGTAGTCCAAATGCCCCAAAGACCATCGAGACCCACCCCAAGCCATTCGCGCAGCCATCCCGACACTACCGAGAGCACCAGCATGTGGGCCAAATACATACCATAACCGGCCCCAGAAAGTGGACGGATAACCATACGGTAAAAACCAGATTCTTCACTGTGCTCAGCGCCACGGCCCTCGGCAGGAGAAAAGCTGCGCCTGAAGGCCAGGGTTAAACCAATGGCGGTGAGGGCTACGGGAAGGCCACAAAAGCTGAGGGGCGTTTCCCAGGCAACAGCCCATTCCAGCGGCCCGGCTACGGGGAACCCATCGGCGCTGGCCCCGATGCGTCCAAGGAAACCGGAGAAGATGCACATGAACCCCACCAGGAACAGGGTCCAGCCCAGGATGCCTGTCCAGCGGGTGCAGGATACGAACTTTTTGATATACAGCCCCGCCAGCAGATATCCGGCAAAGCCGCTAACATAATAAAACAGGCCGAACGGGTTCCATGAAGCCTCTCCCCACAGCGGGAACAGGGCGGGGGCGGGCAGACCGTCGGCCGCCTGAATGAGCGGAGCTATGCCACCCGCAGCCTCACGAACAAACGGGATACATAGCGTGATGCCCCAAATGGCCAGATACACCGAGAGTTCTCGCCGACCCACTTGCCGAGCCCAGGGAGAGAGCAGGGGCATGATTAGGTATAGCCCGCACAGCATATACACAAACCACAGGTGCCCGGCCGCATAATTGAAATTGAGCAGCAGGCCCTTGAGGTTGGCGACAGGTTCTCCCCAAACGAAGGCATAGACCAGCGTCCAAAAGAGCATGGGAGGCAGGATGCGAAGCGCCCGTCGCCGGAAAAATTCCCCGGTAGAATAGTGCAGCGGGAACTGCAGATAGCTGGACACCAGCACAAACACCGGCACGCAGCAGCGGGCCAGCCCTTCAAAAACACTCACCCAAAACGCATCGGTAGCCGTCAAAACCAGCGCCCCGTCGCCGCCCAGATAAAACGGTTCGGTAGCATGCACCACCATGACCAGAAAGCAGGCGCTCACCCGCAGATAATCCAACCAGACTTCTCTCATAGAATATACCCCACTTCTTTAAACCGATAATACCTTAAGGGCTTCCCCGGCGCTTCAAGGTCCTTGATGCAAAGGCGGCCGTCCGGAGCCACGCCCTGAATGATGCCAACATACTCCCGCTCCTGCAAATAATCATGATACCGGGCGTTCACCCCGGCATTGAAAAGATGCGTGGAATAATTGGAGAAAATGCATGGCCGGTTGCCGGGGTCAAACAGCCAGGGCAGTTGCCGCTCAAAGTGTCCCAGAATCTGGTCCAGACACTCTTCCAGTGCATATTCCTGCCCCATGCAGCACCAAAGGGAAGTGGCATTGGCCAACTGGGGAAACTCCCGCTGATTAATATTGATCCCAACGCCGATAACCGAAGCCGCCAACATCCCCCCGTCCAGAACATTTTCAATCAGGATGCCGCAAATCTTGTTTTTTCCCACATAAACGTCGTTGGGCCATTTGACCTTGCACCAGATGCCGAAGCTTTGCAGAAAATCGACCAGTGCCGATGAAATAAGATAATTGAGCCACATGGCATCGGCCGCAGCAAGGGGAGGCAGGGCTTCGGGGCCGTATTTGAGCACGATGGAAAACGTAAGGTTGCGGCCGGGCTCCGAGAACCAGGTGTTTCCCCGCTGCCCGCGCCCCGCGGTTTGCTCCCGTGCGGCCAGGACGATGCCGCTATCCAGCGAAGGCAACCTGCGCAGCGCCTCCGAGTTGGTAGAATCTATGCGGTCCAGCCAAAGTGTTGTCATTTCTCAAAAGGCTCGTTGAAGGGCTCCAGGAAGGGGTTGTACATGCCTTCCCGGGCAATGCTGGTGGGCTGTCCATGGCCGGGAATCACGTCGGTCTCGCCGGGTAGGTTCAGCAGTTTTTCCTTGATGGAAGCCATGAGCACATCGTAATCCCCGCCCGCGAAATCGGTGCGGCCGATACTGCCGGCAAAAAGGGTGTCCCCGCTAAGGAGCAGGTTGTTGTCGGCCGAATAATAACACACGCCGCCGGGGGTGTGGCCGGGGGTATGAAGGACCGTCCAGGCAGTGCCGGCCGAATGGATCACCTGCCCGTCGGCAATGTCTACGGTGGGGAAGTGGTGCTTTAGGAAGGAAAAGGATTGGGCGCCCCGGAAGCCGGCTGCCACCTCATCCATGATGTTTTTATCGGCCGGATGCAGGTAAACAGGCACCTGATAGCGCTCCAGGAGTTTTTCTACGCCCCAAACGTGGTCAAAGTGGCCGTGCGTAAGGAAGATGGCGTCTGGCGTGAGGCCGTGGCTCTGGAAAAAACCAAGGAGCTCATCCACGCTTTCCGGCGCCGACATACCGGGGTCTACCACCGTGCAGGCTTGCTGGCCATCGGCCCAGAGCACTGTACAATTGGTTCCCAAGGGGTTAAACTGAAATATGCGGGAATGTAACATGGCAAATGCAAAATATGATTGCAAATTTAACAAAGTTTTGCCAACTTTGTAGAATCAAGCCCCGTCTCCCATGCACATCGGTATCGCAGGAAATATCGGCAGCGGAAAAACCACGCTCACCACGCTCTTGGCCCACCATTACGGCTGGACTCCCAAGTTCGAATCGGTCACCTACAACCCCTATCTGGCCGACTATTACAAGGACATCAAGCGCTGGTCCTTTGCCCTGGAAATGTATTTCCTGCAGCAGCGCCTGCACGATGTCCTGGAAATCTCCAGGTCCAAGGAGGTAATTATCCAGGACCGCACCCTGTTCGAAGGCGTGCACATTTTTGTGGCCAACAACTACGCCCAGGGCAACCTGTCGGAGCGCGACTACAACACCTACATGGACACCTTCAACGTCATGATGGAAGTGGTTCATGAGCCAGACCTCATGATATACCTTCGCTCCAGCATTGCCCATCTGGTATCGCAAATCCAAAAGCGTGGCCGGGACTACGAACAAACCATTTCCATCGAATACCTTAGCGGCCTAAATGAGCGCTACGAGCAATGGATCGCCGGGTACAAAGGCCGGCTCATCGAAATTGACGCCGACAATCTGGACTTCCTAAACCGCCCGGAAGACTTCTCCCTCATCACAGACCGCATAGACGCAGAACTTTACGGATTATTTTAAAAACGTTATACTATATGCACATCGCAATCGCAGGTAATATCGGCAGTGGCAAGACCACCCTTACCAAAATGCTGGCCGCCCACTATGGCTGGACTCCCAAGTTCGAGAGCGTAGACTTCAACCCCTATCTGGCCGATTTCTACGAAGACATGGAACGCTGGAGCTTCAACCTCCAAATCTACTTCCTTAACAAACGTTTCCAGGACGTGGTGGAAATCTCCAAGCACAAGGAAGTCATTATCCAGGACCGTACCATCTACGAGGATGCCCGCATCTTCGCCCCCAACCTGCATGCCATGGGGCTCATGTCCACCCGTGACTTCGAGAACTACAGCGACCTCTTCGACCTCATGATGAGCCTTGTAAACCCGCCGGATCTCATGATTTACCTGCGCAGTTCCATCCCCAACCTCATTGCGCAAATCCAAAAACGCGGCCGCGAGTACGAGCGTTCCATTCGTATAGACTACATCACCGGTCTTAACCAGCGCTACGAAGACTGGATCAAGGACTACAAAGCCCGTCTCCTTATCATTGACGTAGACAACATCAAGTTCGAGAACCGTCCGGAAGACTTCCAGTTCATCACAGACAAAATAGACGCCGAACTTTACGGACTGTTCCCCTCGGAAGGGTAGTGAGGGACTGTTTTTTCCGCTAAAATTCGTATATTTGCGGGCTAAAAAAGGAAAATATAAAAATATCGTTATATGTTATTCCAACTTCTTCAGACAGAAAGCGCTTCCATGCTGGCCGACACCCTGGCCCCGGCCGCCGATGTGGCGGCTCCCGTGCAGCCCACGGAAATGAGCGAAAGCCTTTGGTCCATGTTCACCATGGGCGGTCCTCTTATGTGGGTACTTCTGGCCCTCAGTATCCTGGCCATTTACATTATCGGCCGCAAATGGTGGGTCATTAACCATGCCTCCAAGATCGATGCCCACTTCATGCAGGACATCCGCGACTACATGAACGAAGGCAAAACCAAAAGCGCCCTCACCCTTTGCCGCAAGTACGACAATCCCGTGGCCCGCATGATTGAAACCGGTATCCATCGCATGGGACGTCCCATGGCCGATATCCAAAGCGCCATCGAGAACATTGGCAACGTGGAAGTGGCCCGCCTGGAGAAAGGGCTTCCGCTGCTGGCCACCATCGCCGGCGGAGCTCCCATGATTGGTTTCCTGGGAACCGTGCTGGGTATGGTGCAGGCCTTCTTCAACATGTCCAAGGCCGGCAACAACATCGATATCACCCTGCTTAGCGGCGGTATCTACACGGCCATGCTCACCACCGTGGGCGGTCTCATTGTGGGTATCATCGCCTACTTCGGCTACAACTGGCTCACCTCCAAAGTGGGAGACCTGGTGTACAAGATGGAAAGCTCTACCATGGAGTTCATCGACATTGTGCTTCACGAACCCGGCGAAGAATAAACTATGGCACTCAAGAGAAACACCAAAGTAGATGCACAGTTCGCGGTATCCAGCATGACGGATATCGTGTTCCTGCTGCTCATCTTCTTCCTGGTAACCTCTACGCTCATCAATCCCAACGCCCTCAAGCTCCTCCTTCCCAAGAGTACGGGCCAGGTAAACGCCAAGGCAACGGTGAGCGTGAGTATCAAGGACTGGGGCAACGACACCTACACCTACCACGTGAACGGCAGCCAGGATCCCCTTCCTTACCAGGAGGTGGAAGATGAGCTCATCGGCCTGCTTTCGCAGGAAGAAGATCCCACCTTCTCCATCTACAGCGACCAATCTGTGCCCGTAGGAGAAGTGGTGCAAATGATGAACATTGCCAAGCGCAATCACTATAAAGTAATCCTGGCAACCCAGCCCGAATAATGCAACCCTACCAGCGCACACAGGCCCAGCGGGAGAAAAACGCCAACGTAGCCGGCATTCTGGTTACGGTGGCGCTGCATGCCCTGGCCCTGGTGTTCTGCCTGTGCAGCGGGCTCAAATACCTGGACCCTCCGCCGCCGGAGCGCACCTCCGTGCTCATAGAGTTTGAGGAAGAACAAGTGCCGGTAAAGCCCCGCCAAACCAAGGTGGGCCGTCAGCCTCAGGCCGAAAACGTGGATCGCACCAAGGAGGTAGAACTGGTACAGAAGGCGCAGTCGCCGCACGTGAGCGAAAAACCCAATGTGACGCCCGCAACAGCCCCAGACCCTCACGGGGACGTAGAAGTGCCCACCCCTCCCGTAGAGGAACCCAAACTGGATCCCCGGGCCTCCTTCCCCGGCATGGGCACCAAAGACAATAACGCCACCACTCCGCACAGCGCCGCCGAAGCGTCCAGCACTTTTATGGCCGGGCAGCCAGACGGCAACACCCACGAGGGCAAAACCGAAGGCACCGCCAACGCTCACCTGAAAGGCCGCAATGTGCTGGGAACCCTGCCCAAGCCCTCCTACAGCGCCCAGTTGGAAGGCACCGTGGTGGTGCAAATCAAGGTAGACCAGTACGGCAACGTAACAGAAGCCATCCCCGGAGTAGAGGGAACCACCGTAACAGACAAAACCTTATGGAACGCCGCCCGCAGCGCAGCCATGAAGGCGCACTTTAACCAAAGCGCCAGCGCCCCGGCTGTGCAAAGCGGCACCATCACCTATATTTTCAAACTTAAGTAGCGACGTGAGTCGCCAATTTCTATGGAAGAACACAAAAAAGGTACGAGAAAACGTATCGTAAGAAAGGCCGAAGGCCAAGCAGAAAAAGTAGATTACAGCACCAGCCGCAGCTATGGCTCCTCCCCGGAGCATCGCGGTCCCTCAGACCGCAGGTCTTTCGGCGAGCATCGCGGTCCCTCAGACCGCAAGCCTTACGGCGAGCATCGGCCCGCCGGCGAGCGCAAATCCTCCTTCGGCAGCAAACCCGCCCGCGGAAACGGGTACGGAAAACCTTCATTTGGAAGCAGTCGGCCTGCAGGCCGCAAGCCTTTTGCCAAGCGCAATGAGGCCGATGCCGGCATGAACGCCATGCTGCAACGCAAGCCTCAGGTTAACGGCCGCTACAGCGACGACGACACCGTAAAGACCGAAATTCAGGAAGTGGTGCGCCTGAACAAATTCATTGCCAATTCGGGCGTATGCTCCCGCCGGGAAGCCGACACCCTTATCCAGAGCGGTGTAGTAACCGTGAACGGTGTGGTGGTCACGGAACTAGGCACTAAGGTGAATGTCCTCACCGACGATGTTCGCTTCAACGGAGAACGCCTCAAAGGGGAAGAGAAAGTGTACATTCTCATGAACAAGCCCAAGGGCTATGTTACCACCGCCAGCGATTCCCACGCCGAAAAAACCGTGATGGACCTGCTCAAAGGCTGCCCCACCCGCGTATTCCCGGTAGGCCGCCTGGACAAAAACACCACCGGCGTCCTCATGTTTACCAACGACGGAGAAATGGCCGAACGCCTCACGCACCCGTCCTACAACAAGAAGAAGATTTACCAGGTAGTGCTGGATGCTCCCCTCAAGGAAGAAGACAAGGAAAAAATTCTTTCTGGCATCGAGCTCAGCGACGGCGTAGTATCGGCCGACGAACTGGAATACATCGACGCCCACGACCATCGGCAACTGGGCATCGAGATTCACAGCGGCAAAAACCGCGTCGTGCGCCGCATCTTCGAAAGCCTGGGCTACGAAGTTAGGGCCCTGGACCGCGTGTACTTTGCGGGCCTCACCAAGAAAGGCCTCAAGAAGAGCGACTGGCGTTATCTCACAGAGGGAGAGGTGAACATCCTTAAAATGGGAGCCTACGTATAATGGCACACAGGGCAGGTTTCGTCAATATTATCGGCAATCCCAACGTGGGTAAATCCACGCTGATGAACGCCCTTGTGGGGGAAAAGCTTTCCATCGTTACCGCCAAGGCCCAAACCACGCGTCATCGCATCATGGGCATCGTGAACGGGGAAGATTTCCAAATTGTGTACAGCGATACCCCCGGCATCCTCAAGCCCAACTATAGGCTGCAGAAAAACATGCTGGGCTTTGTCGATACCGCTATCGGCGACGCCGATATTATTCTGTACGTAACCGACACCATAGAGAAAGCCGATAAAAACCTCTCCTACATCCAGAAGCTGCAAAAGGTGGAGTGCCCCGTGGTGGTGGTGGTCAATAAGATTGACATCTCCCAGCAGGACAAAGTGGTAGAGCTCATGGACTGGTGGAAGCAACAGCTTCCCAAGGCCCAGGTCATACCCGCATCGGCCCAGGAGGGCTTTAACCTGGAAAGTATTCTGGATGCCGTGCAAAGCCGCCTGCCGGAAGCTCCGGCCTGGTTCGACAAAGACCAGTTCACAGACAAAAACCTGCGCTTCTTTGCCTCGGAAATCCTGCGGGAAAAGATTTTCCTGAACTACAGCGAGGAAATTCCCTACAGCTGTCAGGTAGAGATTGAAGCCTTCCATGAAGGCGAAGACCGCTACGAGATTTCGGCCGTCATTTACGTGATGCGGGAGTCCCAGAAGGGGATTATCATTGGCAAAGGCGGCACCGCCCTCAAGAAAGTGGGCACCCAGGCCCGCCTGGAAATGGAAGACTTCTTCCAGAAGAAGGTGTTTCTTAGCACTTTTGTAAAAGTAGACCCCGACTGGCGCGAGAGCCGCAAGGAACTGCGTCGCTTCGGGTATGAAGAATAGTTTTTCAGGGGATGTCACCTTCGGAAAGGTCGCTACGCGACCCCTCCCTAAAGGGCCCCTCCCTCTTATAGCGCCGAGGGTGGCATAGTTTCCGAAGGTGACACCCCCTGAAAATAGAATCAAAAAAGAAAGATTATGGCAGAAGACTGGGAAGAAATTGAAGGTCAGGAAGAAGAATTGAGCGAAGACGCTGTTGCTTCCGGGAAGTTTGAAAAGCTTCTGGGCAGCGACAGCCGCAAGTTCAAGCTGTCCGGCATGTTCAAGGACTGGTACCTGGACTATGCGTCCTACACCATCCTGGACAGGGCGGTGCCGCATATTGTGGACGGTTTCAAGCCCGTACAGCGCCGTGTGCTGCACACCATGGCAACCATGGACGATGGCCGATACACCAAGGTGGCCAACATTGTGGGCCAGGCCATGCAGTACCATCCCCACGGCGACGCCTCCATCCTGGGCGCCCTGGTCACGCTGGGCCAGAAAGGCCTGCTAATTGACTGCCAGGGAAACTGGGGTAATATCTTTACCGGAGACTCCAATGCGGCGCCCCGTTACATCGAAGCCCGTCTTTCCAAGTTTGCCAAGGAAGTGGTGTTCGATAAGAACGTCACCCCCTGGATGACCTCCTACGACGGCCGCAACCAGGAACCCACAGAACTTCCGGTGCGTTTCCCGCTGCTGCTGGCCCAGGGCACCGAGGGCATTGCTGCCGGCCTCAGTTCCAAGATTCTTCCGCACAATTTCAACGAGCTCATCGACGCTTCTATAGCCATCCTCAAAGGAGAGCCCTACGAACTTCTCCCGGATTTCCCCACCGGTGGCATCGCCGACTGCTCCAAATACAATAAAGGCCGCCGCGGCGGCATGGTGAAGGTACGTGCACGCATTAACAAGGTGGACAAAAGTACCATCACCATCACAGAGATTCCCTACGGAAAAACTTCCCAGGGTATCATCGACAGCATTATCAAGGCCAAGGACAAGAAAAAAATCAACATCAAGAAGATCGACGACATGACCACCGACAAGGTGGAAATCATCATCCATCTTCCGGCCGATGTTTCCCCCGACAAAACCATCGATGCGCTGTATGCCTTCACCGAGTGCGAAACCAAGATTGCACCCAACGCCTGCGTTATCCGGGAAAACAAGCCGGCCTTCCTGTCCGTGGACGAAATTCTGGAGTACGACACCTGGCACACCCGCGACATCCTGGGTGCCCAGCTTCAGTTCAGGCTAGGCCAGCTGGAAAACGAGTGGCACTATTCCTCCCTGGAGCGCATCTTCTTCGAGAACCGCATCTATAAGGTGCTGGAGCAGAACCAACTTTCCTGGGAAGAGCAGTTGCAGGATGTCCTCAATCAAATGCTGCAGTACCAGGACCTGCTGCACAGGCCCATCACCATGGACGATATCCTCAAACTGGTAGAAAAACCTGTGCGCAAGATATCCAAGTTCGACACCAAGGCCCTGGACGAGAAAATTTATGCCATCGAGGACGAGATGCGTGAGATCAAGGACAACCTGGACAATCTTACGCGTTATACCATCGACTGGTTCAAGGGGCTCAAGAAGAAGTATGGTGCCGATTGGCCTCGGCTCACAGAGATTTCCTCCCTGGAAAGCATCGCCGCCACCAAGGTGGTGTCCAACAACGCAAAACTGTATGCCAACCTCTCCGAAGGCTTCGTGGGCATCGGCCTCAAAAAGGACGACGGCGGCGAGTTCATCGGCGACTGCTCAGACCTTTCAGAGATTATCGTCATCGGCCGGGACGGAAAGTTCCGCGTGGCAAAAGTGTCAGAGAAAGCCTTCTTCTGGCGGGATTTGCTGTACGTGGGCGTGTTCAACCGCGGCGACGAGCGCACCATTTACAATGTGATTTACCGCGACGGAAAAGGCCCGGCACATTATGCCAAGCGCTTTGCCATTACCTCTGTTACCCGCGACAATGACTATAACATTACCACCGGCGCCGAGGGTTCCAAGATTCTATGGTTCACGGTGAATCATAACGGTGAAGCCGAGACCGTTCGCGTGTCGTTCAAGCCCAAGAAAGGCCTTAAGAAGACCTCCATGGAATGGGACTTCTCCACGCTGGCCATCAAGGGGCGTGCTTCCCGTGGTAATCTGGTCACCAAAAATGCCGTGGCACGCATCCAGCTCAAATCCAAAGGCATCACTACCCTGGAAGGCAAGGATATCTGGTACGACCCCGACATCCAGCGCCTGAACGAGGAAGGCAGGGGAGAGCATCTGGGCAAGTTTGCCGGCGAGGACCGCGTACTGGCCATCTTCGCCGACGGAAGCTACTACACCACCACCTACGACCTGGTGAACAAGTATCAGGGCGACGTCATTCGCATCGAGAAACTGGATCCCGGCCTGGTCTATACAGTCCTGTACTGGGACGGCGGCGCCAAGGCCTACTACGTGAAGCGTTTCAGCTTTGTAGAAAGCAACAATTCTCCCGTGCTGTTCATTTCCGAATCCCGCGGCTCCAGGCTGGTAGATATTTCCTCCGACCTGCATCCCCAGATGGTCCTCACCTTCGCCGGCAAATATGCCCACCGCGAGCCCGAGGTCATTGACGCCGAGGAATTCATTGCCAAGAAAGGCCTCACGGCCAAGGGCAAGAAGTGCCACGCCTACGACCTCAAAACCGTAGAATTCGGCGAGCCGCTTCACAAGCCCCAGGACGACGCTCCCGAGGAGCAGCCTGCCGCCGAGGCCCTGTCCTCCGATGCCGAGGCTCTGCCCGATGAGGCTATTTCCGACGCCGAGGCTCTGTCGGCCGCAGAGGCCCCTTCCGATGAGCCAATGGACGTGGAACTGGACCAGGACGTCCCGGAGATTGATGCCATAGAGCAAACCGGCCAGTCCTCCGAACTTCTCAAAGGCGCTTCTTCCTCCAACGAAGACCCCATCGACCTAAGCGACTGGGAGCCCACGCTGTTCTAGCGGCCGGCTTTCCTTTGGCTCTTCCGCTTTCTTTGGCGCGTAAGTCTCTAACAATGAATGTATTACGGATTTTAGGGTGCACATCCAGGTGCACCCTAATTTGCGTATTTTGCTGTGTGTTAGATTGTTACGCGCCAGAGTTTATTTCCATCGCTGACCGGCAAATGCCGATTCGCTAAGTTGCTGGCACATAGCGAGTTGCTGATATTTCATCCGGCTTTTTGCCGGATGAAATATTTGTAATCGGCTGACAATCAGCGTATTAACAAAACGGAAAAATGGGCATAGTTGGGCCGATGAGGCGGCGGGAAGAGGGCGCGCCCTCGGTCAGCTGTCAAAAAAGGGGCGGCACCGCTCGCTTTGCGTCCAACTCCTCCTTTTAGCCCCGCCTTCGGCGTGTCTAACGTCGTCGAACAAGTTCCGCAATCCCGCTGGCGCGGGACCGCTCGCTGCACATGCCAACGCTCTCTCGCCCCACCGGCCAGCGCACGCACCCTTTTTTGCCAATTCCCTCCGGCACATCCCTCTCCCCGCCGTCGACTCTCTATACTCTGCAGGTGTTGATTCTCTAAGCTACTGAAGCACAGCGAGTTGCTGATTTTTCATCCGGCAAAAAGCCGGATGAAATTTTCATAATCATCTGATGGCAACAGATTAAGCAAACGGTAATTTGGCGCAGATTTGAACAGTAAAAGGATAATTTTCTTATCTTTGTGATTGTTAGGGCAACATGTCTTGGAACATGCCCCTAACGTTACATATTAGATGAAAGTGTTTTCGCTTTTATCCTTGGAGAGAAATCTGGACAATTTCTAAACGCAGGGATAAGCAAATACGTTCATCACCTAGTTTGGCGAACCGTGCATTCCGCACAGTCACCATACCAGGTGTGGAGTATTGTTTATTTGCGTTTGGGCCCCGTCCAGAGCCTCTCTTCAGATAAACATAGTACGCCACACCTTTTTTATTGTCATGAAAAAACTATTAGCAGCCATTCCTCTAATTGTGTCTATCCTTCTAACCGGATGCACCGACATTAGCTCAAATGAAGAATTGAAGGATCAGTTGGAGGAATTGACCTCTTCGCAAATAGCCAGTATCGACACCCAGATTACCAACATCAGAAAATCCATTGAGGATCTTGAGGGCGTTGATAAAGCCCTGAATGACCTTATTGCCAAGCTGCAGAAGGAGATGGAGGAACAAGGGAAGGATTTGGATGAGCTTGCGGGAAAAATCAATGAACTCATTAGCGCCAGCCAAGCCCTGAACACACGGATTGACGAGCTTAAATCCTACTGTGACCAGCAGGATAATGCGGTGAAAAACTGGGCCGAAGTCACCTTTGCCACATTGGAGCAGCACAGCGCGGTACTCACAGAGATATCCACGATTAAAAACAGCCTTTCTGCATTAAACCAGGCCATCTCGGATTTGGATTCCTCTTTGACCGGAAAGATAGCCGATGCCGAATCTTCTATCAAAAGCTGGGTCAACGAGCAACTAACCGGCTACTACACTATTGCCCAGACCGAAGCGAAACTGAAGGCACTGGAAGATGGATATGCCGCAGGAGATGAGGCCCTGTCCACCGAAATAGAAACCCTTCGTCAGAATCTTGACCAGGCTAAGGCCGACTTGACAACAGCCTATCAGGCGGCCATTACATCGGCCATCAGCGAGTATGACGGAGTCATTAGTGAGAAGATAGCGGCCGACATAAAGACCGCGGCCGATGCCCTGCAGGCGCAGATCGACACACTGTCTGGGCGCCTGGACGCCGTAGAAAGCCGGCTCTCGGCCCTGGAAGCCAGCCTTGCGAAACTGATCGGCATGGTACAATCCGTGGTGGTAGTTCCGGATTATTCGGACGGCGCGGTAAAGATGACAAACAGTGAGGAGAATCCCATTCGCTTCGAGGTTTATCCCCTTGCCGCTGCAGAGAAGTTGGCCGAAGCCGGCACAGGCGCACTGTCGCTGGATTGCGTAGAAACCGAAACGAAAGCCGGAGTTTTTACGAACATCCCCATATCGGCCGTCGTCTTTGACGGCGAAATCTTTACCATTACCGCCGACGGTAGTGGCCTTCCAGAAGCCCTCACGTCCGGCGAGTCCAGCGCCAACGCCCGCCTTCGCATCTCCGACGGCACCGTTACCCGCAGTTCGGAGTACTTCCCCCTGGCGTTTAGCAGTGCGGCCCCGGGAGGGGACGAGGCTTCCGCTCCGCTAGAAGCACCCGCTAAAGCCAAATACTCCAAGAAAATCTATATGAATGTTATTTCTACACCCATTTCGGTTACCACTCAAACCGGTGAGGTAGCCCCCAGGAAAGAATTCCTCTCCATCGAATTCACCGAGGGTGGTAAGTATATCATCACCCTCATTGAGGTAGAAGCCAAGAAAGTCGGCGATCTTTCCTACCTAACTGGTACCTATGAAACCAACGATGGTACTTCCTACAACCTTACCGGCGACACCGCTTCAGACTTTACCGGAACCATTACGGTAGAAACCTCCCAGGAAAACCCCGAGGAAGTAACCGTTACCGTAGAAGGTACCACCACTACCACGGTTGTAGACGAAGGAACCGGTGAAGAGAAAGATGTGGTAGTAACTGTGTCGGGTACCGACGAATCTGCCACCGAGCAGGAAACCATCGAGGAGACGGATCTCAACGTTACCCTGGCCCGTACCTGGAAAGTAGATAGAGTCTCCATCTTTGCCGATGTAAACGGTGCAACCGTATCGGTTACCAGAAACGACTGCGATCTCCCCGCTCTTGCAAAGGAACTCAATCAAAAAGGTAAACTCGGTATCGAGGAGTCCAAACTTGATGGTTTCGTGGTAAAGGACATTATCTTTACCCGTGCCAAGACTTTCGCCATCGAGTTCTCCGGCCAGGAGCCTTTCGTGGGAGAATTTGAATTGTCCCCCGAAGGAACCTTCCACTATGAATTCAGCGGCTCCGTAGGCAATTCCGTACTGTCTGCAAAGGCCGACGGTAAAGTGGAATGGAACGCCGAAGACAAACAGCTGGAGTTCACTATTAAGCCCGAACTCAGTGGAGCCAGCAAGGGGTACAAAGGAACAGTTTTTTTCTACTTATCAGAGTTATAGTCTCCGGCGCCAACCCATCCTCGACACAGAGTTCAGTCCGTCTTGTTTCAAAAGGATACGCCGTTATTTCTTTAACCAATTCGGATTTAACGATATCTCTTTATGAACGGTTTACAAGTATTAATTCATCAAGCCAAATTAGCATCATTAGAGCAGGCCCATAAGCGCCAGGTGGCTCATGAGCGTGGTGAAGATTTCAATATATTCCCTGTATGTAAGGTGGACCATTATGAAACCATCCACTCCGCCATTCTGGCAGAATATTTGAATCCATGCGGTTCACATGGGCAAGGAGATTCGTTTTTGAGGCTATTTCTTAGGCAATTGGTAAAAGAAGTCGCTTCGGACGCCGAGTTTTACGAGCGTTTTGATCCTAGGAATGCACGTGTCCGTACAGAATATTCCATTTCAAATGGACGAATGGATATATTGATTCAGTCTGAAGATGCTCACCATGCAATTATCATAGAAAATAAGATCTTTGCTCCCGATAGGGATACACAGTTATCCCGCTATGCGACATATGCAAAAAAGGCCTGGAGAAATAGTTATCGGCTTTTATATTTAACACTTTTGGGAGACGAACCTAATCCCAATAGCGCTAAAGGGGTGTCTTACCAAAAGGTCTCCTATAATTCAACGATCCTTTCTTGGATACAGGATTGCATCCAACATGCCAAGGATAAGCCCTTTATTTACTATACCTTATTACAGTATAAAAATCACCTAAAACATCTGCTTGCCCCCACTATGCTACATGAGAAAAATAACGAAGTCTTAGAAATGATGCTAGAGAATCCTCTCGCTGCAGCAGAAATCATTTCATTAGCATCTTCATGGGAAGAAATTGTCCTGAAGAATGTTTTATTTGATCCTTTGGAGTCTTTTGCAAAAGACCATAATATGACATTTGTCAACGAACTCTACAGCGACAAAAAAGGGACAGGGGAAGGCTTTGGATTTGTTATCGAGGATGGACTAACGATATCTTTTCGGACGGAACAATACGGGTGGCGTAAATGGTATTATGGCGTCCTCGATGACCGGTTGGAGAAACCAGAGACTCATTTACTTCCCGGTTTAACCGGAGGCAACTCGACTTGGCCATACGGCTGGCAATACCTTGACAAGCACTCTAATTGGACGCCCAAAGACCTTGCAGAAATTGCGACAGATAAAGGAGACTATCTGAAGTATCTTAAAAACATAATTCTGCAATTGGTGCGCGAAATGGAAGATGATCACGTAATAAAAGCACTTTTCAACCAGTAGCATTCCACTGTTTGGCCTGTTTCAACTGATCTGGTCAAACGCCTTACCCTGCTGGCGGCCGTTTTTGTCAAGTTGTTCATATTTAGCCTGTTACACATAATTGGTCGCGCAAATTGCGTGATCAATTATGTGTAATGCGCTGATTATTATATAATTACAAGAAACACAGCATAATGCGGGACGGCAAATTTTGGCGGTGGAAGGCGAAAATGTTATCTTTGCACCATGTTAGTTACCCTCACAGGATTTATGGGGAGCGGAAAGTCCACGGTGGGCCGCATGGTGGCCGATGCGTTGGGGTGTCCGTTCATGGATTTGGACAGCCTTATTGAGAAAAAGGCCGGCCGAAGTATTCCGGAGATTTTTGCCGCCGATGGAGAGGCTGCGTTCCGTAGGATGGAAAAGCAGGTGCTGGAGCAGACGGTGGCTAAGTACGCCGAGAGCATGGCTATCCTTGCCCTGGGGGGCGGGACAGTAACCGTTCCCGGGGCTGTAAAACTGTTACAAGAAAAAACCCTCTGTATTTATCTGCAGGCCTCGTTGGAAACGCTGCAGGCCCGCTTGGAAGGCCAAACCGAGGGCCGTCCGCTGGCAGGTGAGGGCCTGGCCGAACGCCTGGCTGCCCGCGAACCGCTCTACGAGCAGGCGGCGCACCTTACCATCGGCACCGATGGTTGGAGCCCCGAAGAAGTAGCCGACGAGATTATCATTTCCTGTTTGTAATTCTGCCGTAGATTACCTATCTTTGTATGATTATGGGTATCTCGGAGAGAATATGGTCCATCAAACCCGCAGCCAATCCGGAAACGGCTTCCAGCTTGGCTGCCGAGTTGGGTATAGACCGTGTCCTGGCCGATTTACTGGTCCAGCGCGGCGTAAACACCTTTGAGGAGGCCCGCGCTTTTTTCCGTCCCCGCCTGGAGGATCTCCACGATCCTTTCCTCATGAAAGACATGGACAAAGCCGTAGAGCGTTTGCACCAGGCCATTGTCCAGGGCCAGAAGATTCTGGTATACGGAGACTACGACGTAGACGGAACCACTGCGGTGGCGCAGCTGTACTCCTTTATCAAGCACTTCACCCAGCGTGTGTCGTTCTATATTCCGGACCGCTACGACGAAGGTTATGGCCTGTCCTACAAAGCCCTGGACTGGGCAGGGGACAATGGAATAGACCTCATTATTACCCTGGACTGCGGTATCAAGGCCATTGAAAAAACAGAGTATGCGCGTGCCAAAGGCATAGAGGTCATTATCTGCGACCATCACCTGCCAGAGAGCGAACTCCCCAAGGCCGTGGCCATCCTGGATCCCAAGCGCGAAGACTGCCACTATCCCTTCGACGACCTTTGCGGCTGCGGTGTGGGGTTCAAGCTGGTGCAGGGCTATGTCCAAAAGTATCATCTGGGAACAGACCTGCTGGAACCGCTGTTGGATTTACAGGTGGTTTCCATTGCATCGGACCTGGTGTCCATGACCGGAGAAAACCGCATCCTGGCTCACTATGGCCTTAAGCGCCTGAACGAGAATCCCCGCAAGGGCCTCCTGGCCATGATTAATCTGGCCAAGCTGGAGCCCGGGCACATCTCCATCGACGACATTGTCTTTAAGATAGGCCCCCGCATCAATGCAGCAGGCCGTATGGAGAGCGGCCGGCTGGCGGTGGATCTGCTCACGGCCACTGACGACCGCACGGCCTTCCGTATCGGCGAAGAAATCAACGACTCCAACAACGAGCGCAAATCCATAGACCGGGAAATTACCCAGGAAGCACTGGAGATGGTGGCCTCGGGCCGGGCCCTTGCCACCGAGAACGTCACCATTGTGTACAATCCCACCTGGAACAAGGGCGTGGTGGGTATTGTTGCTTCGCGCCTTGTAGAGGCCTACTACAAGCCCACGGTGGTCCTTACCAAAAGCAATGGTTTTGTAACCGGCAGCGCGCGCAGCGTGTCGGGCTTCGACCTTTACGCTTCCATCGAGAGCTGCGCCGATTTACTGGAAAACTTCGGCGGGCACGTCTATGCCGCCGGCCTCACGCTTAAGGAAGAAAACCTCCAGTTGTTCTGCCAGCGCATGGACCGCTTTGTGTCCGGAAACATTACGCGGGAAGAACTCACCCCGGTGGTAGACATAGACGCCAAGCTGGACTTTTCGCAAATTACGCCCAAGTTCACCCGCATCCTCAAGCAGTTCCAGCCCTTCGGCCCGGGCAACAGCAATCCAGTATTCCTAACAGAAGACGTCTACGATGCCGGCAACGGCCGCAAAGTAGGCGCCGGCGGCGTGCACCTCAAGCTGGACCTCATGCAGGAAAGCCAGCCCTATCGGCAAATTGCCGCCATCGGCTTCAATATGGCCGACAACTACGACCACATCAAGGCCGGAAACCCCATCGACATCTGCTATTCCATTGTAGAGAACTTCTACCGCGGATCTTCCACCATCCAGCTTCGTCTCAAAGACATCCGCGAGCGCGACGAACTCATCTAGATAATAGTAATATCGGCCGAAGGAATCCAGCCCTGGCGGCCGTCGGAGAGCTCAATGTTGGAGAAGCCGGACACGTTGTCCAGGATGCGCACGCGCGTGCCTTCATGTAGGATGAAGAGGTCTTTGCCGCCATCGGCCGAAGGGGAACTTTTCACGGAAGAAACCGCCCGCATCACAATGGCCATGTCCTGGCGCTGGGCTTCGGTCTTTTGCCACTGGGCAAAATCCCAGCACAAAAACGCCAGCAGCAGCGCGGCAATGCCGGCAAAGAAGCCCAGCCTGCGCAGCCCGGAAGTGCGCCCCAGCAGGAACAGCAGGGCCAGGGCCAACGCCGCTGCCAGCAGCACCAGCGAGCCTGCCGCCCAAACGTTGGAAGGCAGCCAGTAGCACATGTTACGCCCCCAGGTTTCCAGGAAGAACTCCGGAACCTGGTCTATGCGGTCCTGCGTGAGCGCGCGGGCATATTCCAGATTGTACTGCACATCAGGGTCGGAGGGATCCAGCCGCAGCGCGCGCTCGTACCAAAGGATGGCCGGGGCCAGTTCTCCGTTTTTGAAGTAGGCGTTGCCAAGGTTATAGTACAGTTCCCTGGACATGAGTCCGGCGTCCAGCACGCCTTCCCAGTCCTGGATGGCCGAAGCATAATTGCCGGCCGAATAGGCATCGATGCCCGCGTGCCACAAAGAGTCGGGGTAGGAGGAGGGCGCCGAAGAAGCCTGCGCCTCAAAGGCAAAAGGAAGGGCCAGCAGCAGCGCCAGGATAGTGGCGGCAGCCCCTTTGGAAGGCGATTTTCTCATGGATGAATCGATGGCCGTAATGAGCGAGACAGCCTGCTCGTAGTGTGCGTTCATGGCTTCGTGGCCGGCCGAAGGTGAATAGCGGGCTTCCTCGCAGGCCGATAGCAGTGCCACGAAGTCGTCCACCACCTGCTGCGGCACGCCACGCGCCACCAGCGACGCGCCAATGTTTTCCTTGTTTTGGTCGGCCATGTCCATGGCCAGTTTGCCTCCCACAAAACCCAGCAGCGAGCGGTGCAGTTCCTCATAGAAGGCCGTGTACAGGTTCTTCTGCAGGAACTCGCGGGCCTGCGACAGGCGCTTCAGGGCTTCGCGAGTGGCTTTGCGCCGGCGGGTGCCCGCTACGTCGGCGCGGCGGGCGGCGGCCTTGCGCATGCCCAGCCAGCAGCCCAGTGCGGCCAGAACCAGGGCCAGGACACCTATCCAGTAGCCCACGCTATTTACCAGGAAGCCTTTCTGGCTGTCCAGGGAGGTCTTGGTGCGAATGAAGCGAATGTCGTCTCCCAGCGACTTTACGCCCTGGCGGTCTACCACCAGCGTGGAGCCGGTGCTGGCTGCCGGAGCCGTAGAGGAAGCCGAACGGGCCACCGCCAGTGGCAGCGCCGGCGCCGTAGCCGTGCGATACTGCCGTTGCTTCACGTCGTAGTAGCTGTATTCCACGGGTCCTATGCTGAAGGCGCCCGGACTGCGCGGAATGAAGGGATATTCAAAGGTCTTGGAACCCGAAGTGCCGCTTTTATCGGTGTTTGTGCTGGTTTTTACGTCGTACACTTCAAAGTCGGGCGGGAAGGAAATCTTGGGGGCATCGGCCAGGGCAATATTGCCTTTTCCTGAAACCGTGACCACCAGCGATGCGGCATCGTGCGTCTTCAGGGAATCCTTGCTAAGGCGTGCCTGTACGCTGAATTCGCCCACAGCACCGTGGAAGGAGGCCGGAGCCCCGGCGGGCAGGGCCGACACATGCAGGGTGGGGGAACCGGTGCTCACCCGCTGACGGGTGGTAATTTGGTCGTTGGCAAAGAAGTCGTCGAAGATGGAGCTTCCGCCGCTGCGGGGCCGCTGCACGTTTACCAGGCACACAATTTCGGCCGATTCAATGCTTAGGTCGCCGGCCTTTTGCGGGATAATGACCCATTTGCGCAGAACCGCGGCGTTGTACATGGTGCCGTCTACCTGCTCCCGCTGGAATTCGATATTGGAAGGCGTATCCACTTCCTGGCTCCAGAACCCCTTGAAGGAAGGGAAACGCGGGCTCTCGAAGCCCACCAGATTGGCCCGATGATAAATCTTGAGCGTAGCCGTAACAGGCTCCCCAACCACTACAGAATTGCGGTTCAAAGACAGCCGCATAAAGATGTCGGCGTTGTTGCTTTGGGCCGATGCCGCTTTGCCCTGCTGCGCCTGTGCCCCGCTGCCGCTTTGGCCGCCTGCTGCTGCCGCTGCGCCGCCGCCCACCACCTGCACTTGCACGGGCTTGGAATAGATTTCCTGGCCCTTTACTTTGGCCATGGCAGAGGAAATGGTGAAAGTGCCGGTATTTTTGGCCTGTAATATATAGGTATAGGTAGTTTGGGAGGAGCGGGTGGTTTTCCCGTTAATCATCTGGATGCTGGTGGATGTACCCTTCTGAGGCCCCCAAACAACGGTAAAGTCCTCGCCGCATTCCCAGCGAAACTCCTGCGGAGCGTGTTCTCCTTCTACTACGAATACCAGATTAAAGCGTTCCTGAAGCTCTACAATGTTATGTACTTCGGCCCTAATGGTGGTCTGGGCCCATGCGCCCAGTGCCACGCTCATGGCCACTAATACTGCAACAAATCTTTTCATACTACCAATTCTTTTCCTTCTGGCGGGACTTCAGGGCCTGGGCCTTTTTCTCGTCTACTTTCTCCTGGGTCTGTTTTTCCTTGTCCTGAATGGCCTGCAGCAGCTGCTGGGCCTGCTGGGGACTTAGCTGCGCCTCCTGCTCCTGGGGCTGGCTTTGCTGCTGGTCCTGGTTCTGGTTCTGGTTTTGGTCCTGCTGGTCCTGATTCTGGTCTTGCTGCTGCTGGTTTTGATCCTGGTTTTGATCTTGGTTCTGGTTCTGCTGATCCTGATTCTGGTCTTGCTGCTGCTGGTTTTGATCCTGCTGCTGTTGCTCCATGAGCTTGTTGCGCGCATAAATGTAATTGCGCTTGGCGTCAAGATCCTCCGGGCGCAGCAGCAGACTTTCCTTGAAGGCATCTACCGCCGCCTGCCAGTCTTCCTTGCCGATGGCTACGTCGCCGCGGTTAAAGTAATAGTCGGCGGCAAAGGCTTCCTGGGGAGCGGCCTCCTTGGCGGCATCCAGCAGCCTGGCGGCTTCGTCCAGGTTTTCCAGCCTGTACTGCGTATTGGCCAGATTGTATCGGCCGGCCACCGAGGAGCTGTCCTGCATGAGGGCCTTGCGGTAGCTAATGTCGGCCTCTCCGTACTGGGCTTTCCTGAACTGCCGGTTGCCCTTGCGCATGTCGGAGCGCTGGCCCTGTGCGCACAGGCAAATGAGCAGCATGGCTATACAATAAAGGAGCTTTCTCATACTTCAAACAGTTTGCGGCGGGGTTTTCGCTCTCCAATGAGCATTTCAATGACCAGTAGCAGCAGGGCGGCGCCCAGGAAGTACATGTATTGCTCGTCGTACTCTTCGAACACCACGCTGCCAAATTCTTCGTCTTCCATGCGGCGAATATCCTGGATAATGGGATTCAGGCCGAATTCTTCGCCGCCCGCATGGATGTAGGCGCCGCCGCCGGCCTGGGCCACCTTGCGCAGCGTTTCCTCGTCCAGTTTGGTAACCACAATGTTGCCATCCCTGTCTTTCAGGAGGCCGCCCTCCACCGGGATGGGCTGGCCTTCGGGGGAGCCCACGCCAATGGTATATACCTTTATTCCCAGTTCGGCCGCCTGCGCGGCAGCGGCTATAGGGTCGTCCTCGTGGTTCTCGCCGTCCGAGATAACAACAATGACGCGGCTTTTTTCGCTTTGCGCGCTAAAGCTCTTGATGCTAAGCCTTATGGCGTCGCCGATGGCCGTTCCCTGAATGGGGATGGAACCGGTGTCAATGCTGCCCAGGAACATCTTGGCGCTCACATAGTCGGTGGTAACCGGTAGTTGAACAAAGGAGGTGCCGGCAAAAATCACCAGCCCTATGCGGTCGTCGTGCAGTTTGTCGGTGAGGCGGGAGATGGACAGCTTGGCGCGCTCCAGGCGGTTGGGGGAGTAATCTTGCGCCAGCATGGAGTTAGATACGTCCAGGGCCACAATGATCTCGGCGCCTTTGGTTTTGTGCTCGGCCAGACGGGCGCCCGTGCGGGGACGGGCCAGCCCCACGGCCAGGAATAGGAAGGCCAGGCAAAAGATGCCCATGCGCACCCAGCCCTTGGAACGGGAACGGGAGGGCATGAGGGCTTCTACCAGCGAAGGGTCTCCGAAGGCTTTTACGCGATGGGCCCTAAGGTAGCGCAGCAGCCCGTATCCCAGCAGGAATACAGGAACCAGGAGTATCAGATACAGATACTTACTGTCGGCAAACATGAGCATACTACGGTAGCCTCCTCATTAATGCGGCCAGCAGCAATTCCAGCAAAAGGCAAAGGAGCGCTGCCAGGGCGTAATTCTTAAACAAATCTTTGTACACGGGGAAGGAATCTACGCTGGTGCGGGTTTTCTCCATGCGGCCTATCTCGGCGTAAATTTCGCTTAGTTTGGTGTTGTCGGTGGCGCGGAAGTAGCGGCCGCCGGTTCCGTCGGCGATATTTTTTAGGAGAGGCTCATCAATTTCTACGGGAATGTTCCTTAGCTCGATGCCCCAGGGCGTTTGCACGGGGTAGGGAGCCTGTCCGTTGGCCCCCACGCCAATAGTGTACACCCTTATGCCATAGGTTTTAGCTATCTCGGTGGCCGTTCCGGGGTCTATTTCTCCCATGTTGTTCACACCGTCTGTGAGCAAGATCACTACGCGGCTCTTGGCGTCCGAGTCTTTCATGCGCGCCACCGCCGTGGCCAGGCCGTTGCCAATAGCCGTCCCGTCCTCGATAAGGTCTGTCTGGACTTCCTTCATGAGGTTGATAAGGGTGGCGCGGTCGGTGGTAAGGGGGCACTGCGTATAGCTTTCGCCGGCAAAAACCACAATGCCCATGCGGTCGCTGGGCCGTTGAGAAATGAACTCGATGGCAATGTCTTTGGCGGCGCTCAGGCGGTCTGGGGTAAAGTCCCGCGCCAGCATGGAGGTACTCACGTCCATGGCAAAGATAATGTCGATGCCCTCGGTATCGACCCGCTCTACCTGTGTGGACGAGCGCGGCCGGGCAATGGCCACAATAAGCAGGCTCAGCGCCGCTATTCGAAGCGCGAAGGGCAGGTGCCGAAGCAGTTCGAAAATGCTTCTTCCGCCGGCTTTCCATGCATCCAGGGCCGACACCCTAAGATGCACTCGCTTGCCCTTGAGCTCCAGCCAAAGGTAGCGGGCAATGAGCAGGGCCGGAACGGCCAGCAGCCACAGCAGATAGGGATACTCAAAATGCATCTATGCTTCCTCCTCCTTCTTTTTGCTTTCCTCCTCCAGCTCGCTCTGGTAGGTGGTGGTAACAAAGCGCACGGCTCCCGGCAGCACCTGGGCGTTTTCTTCGGCCGATGCCGTGAATTTGGCAAACTTTACAAAATCGGCCCGCTCAAAGAGCGATTTCATCTCCAGGTATAGGTCTGGCGGGACATCGGCGCCCTTCAAACCTTCGAAGATTTCGGCGGTGGTCATTTCCATGGCTCCCACGCCATAGCGGGCGGAAATGTACTCGCGCAGGGTGTCTGTTACCCCGGAATAGAATCCTTTTTGCTGCTCCGGCGCCCAGAATTTTTCTCCGCGGTACTTGTCCAGTTTGCGAAGGGCCCTGATGTGGGCGGGTTCCAGTTTTTGCTCCTCTTCCTTTTTGCGCCGATGGCGTTTAATGAGCCAAAGGACCAGCAGCACCAGCGCCGCCAGGACCAGGGGCGGCAGCACAAAGTACAGCAGGACCTCTCCGGCGGTGTAGGGCACTTTTACCTGGGGTTTAATGTCGGCGGGCTCATAGTTTTCCATATCGACCGGCAGTTCTGTTACGATGAGCGGCTCTGTGGGATGGAAAAGGAGGGTGTCGCCGGCTACCAGCACCGGTAGCGGGGGGAGTGCATAGGTGCCGCCCATGAAGGCTGTAAGGGTGATGGAGGCTTTAATGTTGTAGCGGGCGGGCACTTCCTTTTTCCCCGAAACCCGCACGGAATCCAGCTGCCATCCGCCAATGAACTGCAGCGGAATGTCTTTGTCGGTGGTTATCTCCGGCAGGGCCAGGGGCGTTCCTTCCTCAATGTTCTGCAGCTCGAAGGAATACCTTACCTGGTCGGCGATTAGGATGGAGTCCCGCTTCTGAATGGGTTCCAGCACGGCCTTTCCGGCGTCTATGCGCTGGCCTTCGGCGGCGGCCATCAGGGGTATAATGAGGGCCGATATGAGAAGTTTGATCCGTTTCATCTTCTGTGGAATAGGGCCATGAGGCCGCGCACGTAATCTTCGTCGGTGGCAATATCTACGCGGTCCACCTGATAGCGCAGCAGCAGTTTGTCGGCCTGGACGGTGGCGGTGCGCCACCACTGCTCGTAGCTGCGGCGCACTTTTGCCGATGCGGTGTTAATCCAGCAGGACTGGCCGGTTTCGGCGTCCTTGGCGTTCACCAGGCCCACGTTGGGGATGGATTTTTCGCGGGGGTCTGTTACGCGGATAATGGAAACATCGTGGCGGTTCACAGCCACTTTGAGGGCATCTTCGTAGCGCGGGGTGCCATCGGCCAGCACATCCAGCATGTCACTTAGGACAAAGGCGGTGCATTTTTTCTTGATGGCGCCCGTGAGGAAGCGCAGGGCTTCGCCTATATTGGTGCCGTTATGCTGCGGCTCATATTCCAGGATTTCCCTAATGATGTGCAGGAAATGCGTGCGGCCTTTTGCCGGCGGAATGAATTTTTCCACGGTGTCGCTGAAGAGGATACAGCCCACTTTGTCGTTGTTCAGGATGGCGCTGAAGGCCAGGGTGGCGGCTATCTCGGCAATTTGTTCGCGCTTGGTTTTTCCCTGCGTGCCGAACAGGCCGCTGCGGGAAATATCGACCAGCAGCACCACGGTGAGTTCACGCTCTTCCTCGAACACCTTCACGTAGGGGGCGCTCATGCGGGCGGTTACGTTCCAGTCCATGTTGCGAACGTCGTCGCCGTACTGGTATTCGCGCACCTCGCTGAACGCCATACCGCGTCCTTTGAACGCCGAATGGTATTCGCCGGCAAAGATTTGATGGCTCAGCGCCTTGGTGCGAACCTCAATCTTGCGAACCTTCTTTATGAGTTCCTCGGGGGTCATTACGGCACAATCACGGCGTTGATAATGCGTTCGATGATTTGCTCGGAGGTTACGTTTTCGGCTTCGGCTTCATAGGTGAGGCCAATGCGGTGGCGCAGGACCTCGTTGCACACGGCGCGCACGTCTTCCGGAATTACGTAGCCGCGGCGCTTGATGAAGGCGTATGCCTTGGCGGCGGCGGCCAGGGAAATGCTGGCACGCGGGGAGGCGCCGTAGGAAATAAAGTTTTCCAGTTCCTTCAGGCCATATTCGGCCGGTGTGCGGGTGGCATAGACAATATCAACAATGTAGCGCTCAATTTTTTCGTCCATGTACACGTCTTTCACTACCTCACGGGCACGCAGGATGTCTTCCGGTTTTACCACGGCCTGGGCCTTTGGGAAAGTGCCGGTGTTGTTCATCCTGATAATCTGGCGTTCCTCGTCCTTCTTGGGGTAGGACACCACCACTTTGAGCATGAAACGGTCTACCTGGGCTTCCGGCAGGGGATAGGTGCCTTCCTGTTCAATAGGGTTCTGGGTGGCCATTACCAGGAAAGGCTCCGGCAGTTTGTAGGTTTGCTCGCCAATGGTTACCTGATGCTCCTGCATGGCTTCCAGCAGGGCGCTTTGCACCTTTGCCGGGCTACGGTTAATTTCATCGGCCAGCACAAAGTTGGCAAAGACGGGGCCCTTGTGCACCTCGAAGCTTTCGCTTTTTTGGGAGTAGATGAGGGTGCCCACTACATCGGCCGGCAGAAGGTCTGGGGTGAACTGGATGCGGTTGAATTTGGCATCTACCGCCTGCGAAAGGGTATTGATGGCCAGGGTTTTGGCCAGTCCCGGCACGCCTTCCAGCAGAATGTGGCCGCCGCTGAGCAGGCCAATGAGCAGGTTTTCCACCAGCTGTTTTTGCCCAACTATCACTTTCCCCATTTCCAGGGTGAGGAGATCTACAAACTGGCTCTCCTTCTGAATGCGTTCGTTTAATTCACGGATGTTTACGCTTTCCATATGGTTTGTTAATGTTCAATTGCTTAGCCTTTGCCCTTTAGGGCATCCCGCCACTACTTGCAAATAAAATGCCATCTAGCGCCGATCCAGCATGAGCCGCACGGCCCCCACCGCCAGCAGCGACTGGGCCAGGAGGTAGGTGAGCATGATGATAAAGTGCATGGGGAGCCCGGAGGGGTGCTGGAAGGTATCCACGGCAATCATGGCATCCGAGAACAGGAACAGCAAGCCACCGCAGAAGATGATCCACCAGGTGGGGCCTCCCAGCCGAAGCACACCGCAGAGGCCGGCAAAGGGCAGCAGCACAAGGCCGCAGGCATACACAGCCATGGGAACCAGCAGGGTGCCGTTTACGCCGATAACCACAATGAGCCCCGCTACCAGCCCGGCCATCACCAGCACCGAAATGGCCCATTGCCAGGCCTTGAGGCCCTTCCAGGAGCGGCTGCCGAAAAGAAGCAGGTAGCAAACGTGCCCGGATAGAAAAGCCACCATGCCGCCGGCAAACAGCAGGAACACTTCGCTGTGAAGGAGCAGGACATCGCCCAGGCATCCCAGCAGTTGAGCGCCCAGCAGTAAGCCAAGGTCCCGTGCCGATACCGCTTCGCGCCCCCATAAAAAGGCAACGGTAGTTAGCGCCACCAGCGGCAGCAGGGAAGGTTTTACGGCAGCGGCCATGGGTTCACAGATAAGACAGCCAATGACATTGGCGGTGGCGGCCACAAGAAAAGCGACCGCAGGGATGTACCAGATTCTATTCTTTTCCATAGTAAAAGGAGGCCTTTAGGTGGCCCCGCCTTTGCAAAAATAGTAAAAAAATGGCTACATTTGCACATGCGTTACTTCCTAAGTCTCTCCTACGACGGCTCGGCCTTTTGCGGTTGGCAAATACAGGCCGACGCCCCTTCCGTGCAGGCCTGCCTGGAAAGTACGCTTTCCCGTCTTCTGAATCGCCCCGTAGCCGTTACCGGCGCCGGCCGAACAGACACCGGCGTGCATGCATCGGCCTATGTAGCGCACTTCGACCTGGAGGCCCCCCTGCCTTTCCAGGAGGCCGATTTCCTGTATAAACTCAACGCCATGCTGCCCCGGGAAGTGGCCGTCCATTCGGTGAGTCCGGTGCCCGATGACCTGCATGCCCGCTTCAGCGCAACGCGTCGGGACTACACCTACTTTATCCATCGGCAGAAAGACCCCTTTGTGCGGCACTATTCCTGGCTTTGCAGCTATCCGGAACTGGATTTTGAGGCCATGAACCAGGCCTGTCAATACCTGCTTGGCACCCACGATTTTTCCTGCTTCGAAAAAACGGGCACCGACAACAAAACCTCCATCTGCACGGTCGTGGACGCCTACTGGGCGCCGTACCTTCCCAGTCACGTGCAGGTGATGGGCGCCCTCGATACAGCATCGGCATCCCCTTACTGGTACTTCCGTATTTCGGCCAACCGCTTCCTTCGCAACATGGTGCGGGCTACGGTGGGCTCTCTCATAGAGGTGGGGCGCGGGAAGCAAGAGCCTCAATGGATAGCCCGGCTTATAGCCTCCGGCACCCGCAGCGACGCCGGCGAATCTGTCCCCGGCCACGCCCTTTTCCTAAACAAGGTTTCCTACTAGCTGGCCGATATCCACTGGATGGAAGAGTCGCGGCGCCACCAGGTGAGCTGGCGCTTGGCATAGTGCCGGGTGTTGCGCTGGATGCGGCGGATGGTTTCGTCCAGGTCGCACTCGCCGTCAAAATAGTCGAAGAATTCTTTGTAGCCGACGGTTTGCAGGGCAGGGAGGGACCGGTAGGGAAGAAGGCCCCGCACTTCCTGCTCCAGCCCGGCGTCTATCATAGCCAGCACGCGGGCATTGATGCGCTCATAAAGCTCTTCCCGGGGGCGGTCCAGGCCCACCTTGACTATCTCGAAGTCGCGGTCCTTGAAGCGCCGGGTTTTGAACGACGAAAACGGCTCCCCGGTGTACAGGCACACCTCCAGGGCACGCACTACCCGCTGGCCGTTGGAAATATCAATTTCTGAATAACTGACAGGGTCCAGCTCTTTGAGTTCCCGGGCCAGCACCTCCACGCCTTCGCTCTGGAGGCAGTCCATGAGGTGTTCGCGCAGCTGGAGGGGAACCTCTGGGAAGTCGTCCAGCCCGTAGCAGAAGGCGTCTATATAGAGCATGGACCCCCCGCACATGACCAGGGTCTCGTGCCCCTGGGCAAACAGCTGGTTCACCAATTCCAGCGCCTCGGCTTCGTAGATGCCGGCCGTGTAATTGCGCGTTACCGGGATGCTGCGCACAAAATAATGCTTAACCGCAGCCAGTTCCTCCAGAGAAGGGGCTGCGGTGCCAATATTAAGTTCCTGATAGATTTGACGGGAGTCGCAGGAGATAACAGGAGACCCTACTTCCAGGGCGCGACGAATGGCATAGCCGGTTTTGCCGACAGCCGTAGGACCCAGTATAATCTCCAGCCGCCGGGGCATTGTTTACTCCTCTTCCTCGTCGAAGATTTCCTGGCCGTCTTCGTCGTCCTCCTGAGTGTCTTCCAGGTCTTCGTCGTCAAAATCTTCCTCGTCTTCTTCTCCGGGCAGTTTTCGGCGGCTTTCCGGAAGGTCTTCAAAGGCAACGTAACCGTTTTCGAATTCAATGGGATTGGGCCCCTTGCTTTCGGCCAGAACAGGGAAATCCGGGTTTACGCGCAGCCCCTCCAGCTCTCCTTCAATGGTAATGTTCACGCTTTTGCGGTTGGTGACGTCGTAGAAGTACACGAAGTCTGTGGCGCCGGCCTTTACCACTTTTTCCAGGGGCGTTTGGTCCACGGTGCCCCAGCCCAGGTCGAATAGCCCGTAGCGGCCCACCACGGCCCCCGTGATGTCCAGGGCTTTGAACATAATGAGCTGGTCCTGAGGAAATTCAAGGTCTGAGCGAATTTGCTTATGAAGGGTGTACAGCGTGGTGGCGCCGTGCACGTGATAGACTCTGAAAAAACCTTTGATACCCGAAAGAGTAACTCTTATTTGGAAAACCATATTGTGTCCCTTTTTTGACAACTCAAAGATACTGCTTTTTTCTGGTCCCTTGCAAAAAAACTTAGCATTCTTCAATGCCGGCCACCTTTCCCAGCCTTTCCAGGAATGGTTCTACGGCCCCCAGGCGCACGCGAACCTCCAGGCTGCAGGACGTGCCGAAGTCCTGGGCGCAGGGCTGCAGGTCCATCTCTTTGAGCACCTTCATGACGTCGTTCATGGCCAGGTAGTCGAAGCGCACGCGGAACCGCCGCGAGGCAATCTTTTCAACCACCGTAGCGTTGGCCAGGGCGTCGGCCGTAGCGGTTTTGTAGGCGCGGATGAGCCCCGGAATGCCCAGTTTGATGCCGCCGAAATAACGCACCACCACCACCAATACGTCGCTCAGGCCCAGGGAGTCGATTTGACCCAGGATGGGGCGCCCCGCACTGCCCGAAGGTTCGCCGTCGTCGGAGGCGCGGTAAACGTCGGCCTTGTATCCCAGCCGATAGGCGTAGCAATGATGCCGTGCGTCGTGGTACTGCTTGCGAAGCCCCGCTACGATGGATTTTACCTCTTCCTCTGTTTCTACAGGGTAGGCCAGGGCAATGAAGCGGGAGCCGTTGTCCTTGTAGAGCCCCTCGCTGGGAGCGCCGATGCTCTTGTATGCGTCGAAGCATTCCATGGGTACAAAAATACAAAAAAAGCCATCCTCCCGCAAGAAACCGTTATTGGAGTTGTCAAAAAAAATGGCTATCTTGCAAAACTGAAACAATTAATACTAACCATATAACCTTATGTCCAAAAAAGTACACGTTTTCAACGCCGGTCCCTGCCTGTTGCCGCAGGTGGCCATCGACCACACCATCGAAGCACTAAAGGATTTCAGCGGTACCGGCATCGGCCTTCTGTCCATCTCCCACCGCACCAAGGAATGGGACGCCATCATGGACGAAACCCGCGCCCTGTGGAAGGAACTCCTCAACATCCCGGACACCCACGAGGTAGTGTTCCTGGGCGGTGGCGCCAGCCTGCAATTCCTCTACGTGGCCATGAACTACCTGGAGAAGAAAGCCGCCTACCTGGACACCGGCGTATGGGCCCACAAGGCGCTCAAAGAAGCCGAAGGAATTGGCAACGCCTATGCCATTGCCTGCTCCAAGGACAAGAACTACACCTATATCCCCAAAGGCTACGAAGTTCCCTCAGACCTTGACTATCTGCACATTACTACCAACAATACCATCTACGGCACAGAGATTAAAGAGGACTACGACGTTCCCTGCCCCCTCATCGCCGATATGTCCTCGGACATCATGTCCCGCCCGGTAGACGTGAGCAAATACGACCTCATTTACGGCGGCGCCCAAAAGAACGTGGGCCCTGCCGGCGTCATCTTCGCCATCATCAAGAAGGACTCCCTGGGCCGCGTGTCCCGCTATATCCCCACCATGCTGGACTACCGCACGCACATCGACAAACTGTCCATGTTCAACACGCCTCCCGTGTTTGCCATCTACGTCATGAACGAAACCCTCAAGTGGATTAAATCGGTGGGCGGCGTGCAGGCCATCCAGAAGATTAACCAGGCCAAGGCCGATCTTCTGTACGGAGAAATTGACCGCAACTCCCTGTTTGTGGGCACGGCCGCCAAGGAAGACCGTTCCCTCATGAACGTGTGCTTTGTGATGGCTCCCGGCAAGGAAGACCTGCAGGAGGAATTCTTTGCCTTTGCCAAAGAGCACGGCATGGTGGGCATCAAGGGCCACCGCAGCGTGGGCGGCTTCCGTGCCTCGCTGTACAACGCCTGCACCTTGGAAGATGTTCAGGCTCTGGTAGACTGCATGAAAGAATTTGAAGCTCTCAAAAAATAATGAAAGTATTACTTGCCACCCAAAAGCCCTTTGCCGCCAAGGCGGTAGAGGGCATTGTGCGCATCCTCACCGAAGGAGGCCACGAAGTAGTAAAGCTTGAAAAATACGCCGAACAATCAGATCTTGTAGCCGCCGTGGCCGAAGCAGAAGCCCTTATTATCCGCTCCGACAAAGTAACGGAAGAAGTGATGGCCGCCGCCCCCAAGCTCAAGATTGTGGTGCGCGCCGGCGCCGGCTTCGACAACGTGGACCTGGCCGCCGCCACCGCCCGCGGCATTGTGGTCATGAACACCCCCGGCCAAAATTCCAACGCCGTGGCCGAATTAGCCCTGGGCCTCATGATCTTTATGGCCCGCACCCACTTCACTCCGGCCACCGGCAGCGAACTGCAGGGCAAGCGCCTGGGCGTGCAGGCCTACGGTAACGTGGGCCGTCTTGTCGGCCAAAAAGCCAAGGCCCTGGGCATGGAAATCTGCGCCCTGGATCCCTTCCTCACCGACGAACAAATTCTTGCCGGCGGCGCCCAGCCCGTGCACTCCGTAGAGGAACTCTATGCCGCATCGGACTATCTTTCCATCCACATTCCCGCCCTTCCTTCTACTATCAAGAGCATCGGCTACAACCTTATTATGCGCATGCCCAAGGGCGCCACGCTGGTTAACACCGCCCGCAAGGAAGTAATTGACGAAGAAGGCCTCCTGAAAGCCCTGGAGGAGCGCGAAGACCTCAAGTACGTCACCGACGTCATGCCCGACAACTACGATACCCTCACCAAGAAGTTCGGCTACCGCGTGTTTGCCACCCCCAAGAAGATGGGTGCCCAAACCGCCGAAGCCAACGTGAACGCCGGCCTGGCCGCCGCCCGTCAAATTGTAGATTTCTTTGCCACCGGTAACTGTAAATTCCAAGTCAATAAATAATATGGTACGCGTAAAACCTTTTGCAGCCATTCGCCCTCCCAAGAACCTTGTCACCGAAGTCGCGGCTCCGCCGTACGATGTCCTTAACAGCCAGGAAGCCCTGGCCATGGCAGGGGAGAAGAGCCTCCTGCACATCACCAAACCAGAGATAGACTTCAGCCCCCTTGCCGATGAACACGAACAGCGCACCTACGACAAAGCCGTAGAGAACTTCAAGCTGTGGAAAGAGCGCGGCTGGCTGGTTCGGGAAGACAAAGAGAAGTACTATGTGTATGCCCAAACCATGGGCGGTCGCACCCAGTACGGCATTGTCCTGTGCGCCCACACCGACGACTATGCAAGCGGTGTCATCAAAAAGCATGAGCTAACCCTCAAGCCCAAGGAAGACGACCGCATGATTCACGTGCGCATCCAGAACGCCAACATAGAACCCGTGTTCTTTGCCTTCAAAGACCACAAGGAACTGGGCCAAATCATTGCCAAAACCGCCGCCGGTGAGCCCGAATACAAGTTCACCGACGAAAATAACTTCATCCACACCTTCTGGGTCATTGACGATGACGCCGTAAATGCCCGCATCACGGAAATCTTCACCAAGGACATCGATGCCTTCTATGTGGCCGACGGACACCACCGCACTGCTGCCGCCGCCCGCGTAGGCGCCGAGAAAAAGGCCGCCAACCCGCACCACACCGGCAACGAGGAGTACAACTACTTCATGGCCGTTTGCTTCCCGGAGAGCCACCTGGCCATCATCGACTACAACCGTGTGGTAAAGGACCTGAACGGCCTAAGCACCAAGGATTTCTTCAAAGCCCTGGAAGAAGACTTCATCATTGAGTGCAAATGCGACTGCACCAAGGATGGCGGCACCTGCTCCTGCGAGTATCCCTGCCACTGCAAATGCTCGGAGGTGTATCATCCCTCCGGTCTTCACAACTTCTCCATGTATATAGAAGGAGTATGGTACAGCCTCACCGCCAAGCCCGGCCGTTACAACGACTCCGACCCTATCGGCGTACTGGACGTAACCATTCTGAGTAACCTGGTTCTGGACAAAATCCTGGGCATCAAGGATCTTCGCACCGACAAACGCATCGACTTTGTGGGCGGCATCCGTGGCCTCGAAGAACTGTCCCGCCGCGTAGATTCCGGGGAAATGAAAGTGGCCTTTGCCCTTTATCCCGTTTCCATGCAGCAGCTCATGAGCATTGCCGACACCGGCAACATCATGCCTCCCAAAACCACCTGGTTCGAGCCCAAGCTGCGCAGCGGCCTGGCCATCCACAGCCTGGACTAGAAGTCGCTGATATTCAGCGTTTTAAACCAATTAGGGTGCACCTGCAAGTGCACCCTAATTTGCATAAGTAATTAATTGTAAGCTAGTTGCGAGCCAAAGCCCAGAGGACGATGCCGATGGAAACGGAAACGTTCAGGGAGTGTTTGGTGCCGTGCTGGGGAATTTCCAGCGAAAAGTTGCACGCATCTACCACTTCCTGCTGAACGCCGGCTACCTCGTTGCCAAAAACCAGCGCGTACTTCCTGGCGGAATGCGCCTCCTCTTCCCGCTGGAATGCGTCCAGTTTCACCGAATGCACGGTTTGCTCTACGGCAATAACCGTGTAGCCCTGGCTTTGAAGGCGCCCAACCAGAGAAACGGCATCGGCCACCTGCTCGAAAGGCACCACTTCCTCGGCGCCTAAAGCCACCTTGCGAAGTTCGGGGGAGGGGGGCACCGGGCAAATGCCGCACAGGTACACTTTATCTACGCCAAAGGCATCGGCGGTGCGGAAGGCGCTGCCCACGTTGTGAGCGCTGCGCACGTTGTCCAGCACCAGCACCAGTCCGCTGGCGGACCGTTGTGAGCGATAGGCTTCGGCCGATATGCGCCCCAGCTCGATATTCAGGAGTTTACGGTCTTTCATTGCTTGTAGTTAAGCGCCAGCCCGCCCACAGAGGTTTCCTTGTACAGGGAAGGCAGGTCTTTGCCGGTGCGCTTCATTACGTCTACCACATGGTCGAAGGAAATGCGGTGACGTCCGTCCGAGAAGGTGGAATAAATATTGGCGTCCAGGGCCCTGCAGGCGGCAAAAGCGTTGCGCTCGATGCAGGGAATCTGGACCAGGCCGCAAACGGGGTCGCAGGTCATGCCCAGATGGTGCTCCAGGCCCATCTCGGCCGCATATTCAATTTGGTAGGGACTGCCGCCGAAAAGCTGGCAGGCGGCGGCCGATGCCATGGCGCAGGCCACGCCCACTTCCCCCTGGCAGCCTACCTCGGCGCCGGAAATGGAGGCGTTCTGCTTGACAATATTGCCAATGAGGCCGGCTGTGGCCAAGGCGTGCAGAATCTTGGTGTCGGAGAAGCCGTGCCCTTTGGCCAAGTGATAGAGCACGCCGGGAATTACGCCAGACGAGCCGCAGGTGGGTGCCGTTACAATAATGCCGCCCGATGCGTTTTCTTCACTCACGGCCAGTGCATAGGCAAACACCAGACCGCGCGAACGCAGGTTGGGCTGGTATCCCAGGGCTTTCACGTGATAGACAGCGGCTTTCCTGGACAGGTTCAGCGGGCCGGGCAGGCGTCCTTCGGCATTCAGCCCCCGTTCTACAGAGGCCTTCATGGCTTCCCATATTTCCTGCAGGTATTCCCAAATGCCGGGACCTTCGCACAGGTCCACGTATTCCCACAACTGACGGCCATTGGTGTCGCACCAGTTAATAATCTCGGAGAGCGTGTTCATTTCATATTTCTCTCCTCCCTGGGACATTTCCTTGCCTGGTCCTTCCGAGAGCGCGCCGCCGCCGATGGAATAAACGGTCCATTCCTCCAGAACGTCCTCGAGGGGGCCTAATGCCTTGAACAGCATGGCGTTGGAATGATACTCCAGGAATATCTCCGGCTCCCAGAAAATGGTAACGGGCGCTATGGGGCCCAGGGCCTGGATAATGGCCGAGTCGGTCATGTGACCTTTCCCGGTAGCGGCCAGGGAGCCATAGAGCGTAACCTCGAAGCGGGTGGCGCGGGTGTTTCGGGCGCCAAATAGCTGGGCGGCCTTGTAGGGGCCCATGGTATGGGAAGAGGAGGGACCTTTTCCTACCTTGTACAATTCCTTGAGTGAATACATAACAAAGCGAATGACAGCTACAAAGGTAAGGATTATTCTGCTATCGGAAAAATGCCGGAAAAGAGTTATATTTGTGAATCGGAAAAAATTAATAACACATGAAAAAAGATATCCAAATCTTCGACCTCATCAAACAGGAGAAGGAACGTCAGTCTTCGGGCCTGGAACTCATTGCCTCGGAAAACTATGTCTCCGACCAGGTAATGGAAGCCATGGGCTCCATTTGCACCAACAAATACGCCGAAGGCTACCCTGGCAAGCGCTACTACGGTGGCTGCGAGGTAGTAGACCAAATTGAGCAGCTGGCCATAGACCGCCTTTGCGCTCTGTATGAGGCCGAATATGCCAATGTGCAGCCGCACTCCGGCGCCCAGGCCAATATGGCCGTCACCATGGCCGTCCTTAAACCCGGCGACACCTTCATGGGCCTGGACCTTTCCATGGGCGGTCACCTCACCCACGGCAGCCCCGTGAACGCCAGCGGCATCCTGTACCATCCGGTGGCCTATGGCCTTAACCCCGAAACCGGCCGCATCGACTACGACGACATGGAGAAAAAGGCCCTGGAGTGCAAGCCCAAGCTCATCATCGGCGGCGCATCGGCCTACTCCCGCGAATGGGACTATGAACGCATGCGGGCCATCGCCGACAAAGTGGGCGCCATCCTCTGGATCGATATGGCCCACACCGCCGGCCTCATTGCCGCCGGTCTCCTGAAGAATCCCGTCAAGTATGCCCACATTGTCACCAGCACCACCCACAAGACGCTTCGTGGGCCTCGTGGCGGCATTATCCTCATGGGCAAGGACTTCCCCAATCCCTGGGGCCTCACCACGCCCAAGGGGGAAGTGAAGATGATGAGCGCCATCCTCAATTCCAGCGTGTTCCCCGGCATCCAGGGAGGCCCGCTGGAGCACGTCATAGCCGCCAAGGCTGTGGCCTTCTGGGAGGCCGCTCAGCCAGAGTATAAAGCCTACCAAAAACAGGTTATTTCCAACGCCGCCACCATGTGCGGGGAATTCCTGCGCTTAGGCTACAAGGTTATTTCCGGCGGCACCGACAATCACCTCATGCTCATCGACTTAAGAACCAAATTCCCGGCACTCACGGGCCGCGTGGCCGAAAAAGAGCTGGGCCGCGCCGATATCACCGTGAACAAGAACATGGTGCCCTTCGACAGCCGCAGCGCCTTTGCCACCAGCGGTCTTCGCATTGGCACGCCGGCCATCACCTCCCGCGGCTTCGAGGAAAAAGACATGCTGCAAATCGTAGCGCTCATCGACGAAGTTCTCTCATCGGCCGATGCCCGCTTCGAGGCCATTACCGCCAAGGAGCCCACGGAGCAGCAACTGGCCCAGCGCATAGCCCACAAGTTGGTTCTGGACGAGGTAAAACGCAAAGTACACGCGCTAACCAGTGGCCGTCCGCTCAACAGGTATTAGCCATGAAGCGTTTTTTATCGGCTTTTCTGGCCGCCTGCGCACTGCTTGCCTGCACCCAGGAAACCTATTTGCCTGCTCCGGAGCAGCCCAGCGGGGAAAAGCCTTCCAACCAGCCCACGCCTGCAGCTACCTTTACCGTCACCCCCACCCGTCTCTCCTTTGAGGCCGAGGGCGGCCGTCTTTCCCTTAAGATAGCCACTTCCATCAAAGGCTGGGAAATAGAATGCGAACAGGACTGGGTTTCCTTCAGCCCCGACCGTGGCGTGGGAGATGCTACCGTCTTTGTAGAGGCTGCCCCCTGGACAAATACCCGCGAAGACCGTGAGGCTACGCTCCTTCTTTCGGCCACCCAGGGCAATGAGTTCGTGTATATTTCCATCAGCCAGGCTCACGCCGAAGGCCAGGAACCTCCCGCACCCTCCGGCAAGCAGCCAGGCTGGGCCGAACTCCCCGTGATGAATATCGCCCAAAGCGGTTCCTACATGGTAAATGCCAGCAACGAGAACCAGTACTATGCCTGGCACATTTGCCCAGATGTTTACGGCCCTGGTAATAAACTGGCCCGCAACTATACCGTTTGCTATAGCGCCGAAGACCATTGCCCGCTGTGGGTGGCGGCCCCTCGTCACTCCCTGTACGAGGGCAGTTCGGGTCGCACAGACGCCTATCAGCAGGACCCTTCCATTCCGGCCGAAATCCAGTACAATTCCAAGAGTACCGGCGGCGGTTGCAACAAGGGGCACATGCTGGGGTCTGCCGAGCGAACGGCCTCCAGCGCCACCAATCGGCAGGTGTTTTACTACAGCAATATTGCTCCGCAGCTTTCGTCGGGCTTCAACACCGGTGGCGGCGGCTGGAACATCCTGGAAGGATACGTAGACTCTCAAGTGTGCCGGGATACCCTGTACGAGGTCCTGGGCTGCTACTTTAAAAAGTACACCGACGGTTATGGCCACACCGTAAGCCCCCAAACCATCAGCTTTGGTGGCCGCTCCGATGTCCATATGCCCACCATGTTCTACTATGTGCTGCTGCGCACCAAGAGTGGTAACAGCGGCAAGAGCGTCACCAGCTGCACCGCCTCGGAGCTCAAATGCGTGGCCTTCGTGCGTGCCCACACCAATTCCCTTAAAGGCCAGCAGGTTACTTCGGCCGAACTAATGAGCGTGGCCGATCTGGAGCAACTAACAGGGGTTACCTACTTCCCCAACGTCCCTTCCGCTCCCAAAACCACCTTCAGCGCCTCCGATTGGGGGCTGTAACCACCCGCTGCCATCCTCGGCCCGCCGCTTGGGCCGAATACTCAACTTGTTGATTCTCAGCGCTTTCCTGATATTTCATCCGGCTTTTTGCCGGATGAAATATCGGCAACGTGCTCACTGTCAATCACTTAAGCCATCGCACGAGCGGCTGAATGTGTAAGCTGCTCAGCGTCAATTGTTTACAGAAATCTCATCCGGCAAAAAGCCGGATGAAATATTCACAAGCCATTGAGCATCAGCGGGTTACGCAAACAGCGAAAGGCCGAAAAAAGAGGCCAGCCAGGATGGGCCAGCCTCGTCGGTGTGAAAAGGTAATGCTTAGAATTTGAGGGCGGCACCCACGCTGAGCACGGGATAGTTGGTGCCGAAGTTCAGTTCGGTCTGAAGGGCAAATTTGTCGTTCAGGAAGAAACGGATGCCGTTGATTTCGCCGATCAGGAAGGCAAACTGAGCGCCGGGATGTGCCATAGGATCGTTGTAATGCTTATAGTAGCCCAGATTTACACCGGCACCGATGAATGCACCGGCATACACCTGCAGTTTCTTGTTAAGGTTAATGCCGAAGGTGGCACGGGGGGCCAGATAAAGGGTGTGGTGCGGAGCATCGGAAACGGTATAGGAGGTATAAAGATAATTGGGGCTTGCAGCGCTATAGAGGGAACTGGTAAAGAGACTGGGCTCGTAGAACCAGCCCAGGGCGCCGCCCACGGTAATGTGGCCAATCCATACGTTGGCAATGGTAATGTCGCCGATGAAGTTAAGACCGGGAGAAACGGTGAGGTTGGTGCCCACGGTAATGTTCCCCTTAGGATTGGGGGCCTCGATGGCAAAGGCGCTCTGAGTGCTCAAAAGGGCCGCGGCCACGGTGAGGATAGCAATGATTTTTTTCATAATACTTGTTTTTTTATAGTTAATAATAGATTATCCAATGACAGCTCCGTTCACAAGAGCTTCCTGTGGTGTGATAAAGCGCATGGTGCCGTCGCCCTGCTTGGCCATGAGGATCATGCCGCGGGATTCGATGCCGCGAATGGTTCTGGGGGCCAGGTTGGCCAGGATGCAAATTTGTTTGCCCACCATCTCTTCGGGGCTGTAATACTGAGCAATTCCAGAAACAATGGTGCGCTGGTCTATGCCGGTATCTATGCTCAGTTTGAGGAGTTTGTCGGTTTTGGGCACACGCTCGGCGGCCAGTACGGTGGCCGTTCGAATGTCCATGGCGCCAAACTGCTCAAAGCTAACCTCTGGCTTCTGGGGCTCTATGCGGGCAGCAGCTTCGGCGGCCGCCTTGGCTGCCTCGGCCTCCTCGCGGGCCTTTTTGATAGCCTCTAACTTGGCAATTTGGGCATCCACTTCTTCGTCTTCAATTTTGCGGAACAGCAGCACGGCCTCTCCCAGCTGGTGCCCAGCCGGCAGAAGCTCGCCGTTGCCCAGCATACTCCAGTCCAGCACTATGCGCTCGGAGGCCAGGGCCTCCTCGGTCGCTGAATGAATGGCCGATGTGCTGGCCGCCGAAGCGAAGGGAACCGTGTGCACCGCCAGGCCTTCGCCGGGCTTGTAGAAGTTCACAGTGGGCGAGCCTTCGCCGGCGCGGTAGTCGTGCCCGGCATCCAGGCCTACGCGAAGAATCTCGCGCAGCTTCTGGGCGCTGAAGGGCGTGAAGGGCTCGAAGGCAATGGCCAGGTTGGCGCAAATTTGCAGGCAGGTATACAGGATGCTGGCACAGCGGTCCATGTCCTCTTTGGCCACCTTCCAGGGCTCCATGTCCGAGATGTATTTGTTGCCGATACGGGCCATGTTCATGGCCTCTTTCAGGGCTTCCCGGAAGTGGAACGTGTCCAGGTATTTTTCCAGGGCTTCCCGGCAGGGCTTGATGCTGGCAAGGGTTTCGGCGTCAATGGGCTCCGGCTTTAGATTAGCCGGAACGGCGCCGCCAAAATACTTGTGCGTGAGCACCACGGCCCGATTCACAAAGTTGCCGAACACCGCCAGCAGTTCAGAGTTATTCCGGCTTTGGAAATCCTTCCAGGTAAAGTCGTTGTCCTTGGTTTCGGGGGCATTGGCCGTGAGCACGTAGCGCAGCACATCCTCGCAGCCGGGGAAATCCTTCTCGTACTCGTGCACCCATACCGCCCAGCCCCGTGAGGTAGAAATTTTGTCGCCTTCCAGGTTCAGGAACTCGTTGGAAGGCACATTGTCGGGCAAAATGTAGGTTCCTTCGGCCTTTAGCATGGAAGGGAACACAATGCAGTGGAATACAATATTGTCTTTGCCGATAAAATGGACCAGCCGGGTGGCAGGGTCTTTCCACCACTTCTCCCAGCTTTGGGGCAGCAGTTCCTGCGTGTTGGAAATGTAGCCGATAGGAGCGTCGAACCAAACGTACAGCACCTTTCCTTCGGCGCCATCTACCGGAACCGGCACGCCCCAGTCCAGGTCCCGCGTAACGGCGCGGGGCTGCAGGCCGCCGTCCAGCCAGCTCTTGCACTGGCCATACACGTTGGTTTTCCATTCCTTATGCTGCTCCAGAATCCAGTCCCGTAGCCAGGGCTCATACTTGTCCAGCGGCAGGTACCAGTGTTTGGTTTTCTTTTTCACGGGTGTGCTTCCGCTCAGTTTGGACTTGGGATCCAGGAGTTCCTCCGGGCTAAGGGTGCTGCCGCATTTTTCGCATTGGTCGCCGTAGGCGTGCGGGTTGCCGCACTTGGGGCAGGTGCCCTCTATGAGGCGGTCGGTGAGGAACATCCGGGCCTGTTCGTCGTAGAGCTGTTCGCTTTCCTGCGTAATGAAATTAGCCTGGTCGTAGAGCTTTCTGAAGAAGGCCGATGCGTTCTTCTCATGGACGGCCGACGACGTGCGGGAATAGATATCGAAGTTGATCCCCAGCCCCGTGAAGGCGTCTTTCATGATGGTATGATAGCGGTCCACGATGTCCTGCGGCGTAAGGCCTTCATTTCGGGCCTTGATGGTGATGGGCACGCCATGCTCGTCGCTGCCGCAAATGAACACCACGTCTTCCCCGCGCATGCGCAGATAGCGCACGTAGATGTCTCCGGGGAGATAGGCGCCGGCCAGGTGGCCGATATGGACAGGACCGTTGGCGTAGGGAAGCGCACAGGTCACGAGAGTTCTCTTGTAGCTCATTTGTGTAATCTTCCTAATTTGATATTGATGGTCTTCTTAATTTCGTTGAGTCGGCCCAGTTTGGCCATAAGGTCCAGCATTTCCTCCGGGGAGGCATGCTCCAGGCGGCGCTGGATATCCCGCTGACTGGCTGTGATGCGTTTGTCGTGGTAGGCCAGGATGGCCCGCGGCACAAAAGTGACCAGCCAGGAATCGGTGGTGGTAAGGGCTTCGGAAAAGTTGTGCACGGTGAGCTCGTACTTCTCCGAGGAAAGGTTGGCCGCTACCCCGGCCACCGTGCGGTCTTCCCCGTTCAGAAGCGACAGGACAATCTGGTCTTGCGTTAAGCCTTTGTCGTACAGGCCGAAGTAGGCCTGGTAGGTGGCCTGGTAGGCGGGATTGGCAAAGCTAATGTCGTCGGCGGCCAGAGCGTCGTCTATGAATTCGGCCACCGTTTGCGGGGCATCCTCGCTGTAAAACTCCGAGTCTTTCTCGAACTTGAGCACCGTGCAGCCGTGCCGGATGATAAATCCCAGCAGCTCACGCTCTGACGGCTCCAGAATTTGCTCTTCCCGGCTAATAGCCGCTTCGGGGGCCGCCGTCACATTGGGGGCCGATGCCTCCGTCGATGGCAAAGGCCGATCGGCTACAGAAGGACGACCCTGGCGGGCCGAATGCTCCCGCGTCTTACGCACCCGCTCCTGGATAATATCGGCCTCTATGCCAAAGCGCTTGGCCACCGTGCCCACATACACCTGGCGCTTAATGGCGTCGGGGATATCGGCCACGGTGTCGGCGATCTCGTTAATGAGGTTGGCCTTTTTGAGGGGGTCGTCGCCGGCTTCCTGCAGCAGTAGGTCGGTTTTGAAGGCTATGCCGTCCTGTTCGTGGGCCTGGATGAACGCCTGCACCTGCTCCAGCGTGTGCTTGCGGGAGAAGGAGTCGGGGTCGTCGCCGTCTGGGAGGAACACCACGCGTGCATTCATGCCTTCCTTGAGAATGAGGCCGATGGCCCTTAGCGCAGCATGCAGGCCGGCTTTGTCGCCGTCGTACATGATGGTAATGTTCTCGGTGAAGCGCTTAATGAGCCGTATTTGCTCCTCCGTGAGCGAAGTGCCGCAGGAGGCCACCACGTTGCCTATTCCCAGCTGATGCAGCATGACTACGTCTACGTTGCCTTCTACCAGAATGCAGCGGTCCTGTTTGGCAATTTCGCTTTTGGCAAAGTAGACGCCCAAAAGATTGCGGCTCTTGATGTAGATTTCCGTTTCCGGGGAATTTACATACTTGGCCGGATTGTCGGCCTTGAGCGTGCGGCCGCTGAAGGCAATGACGCGTCCGCTCACAGAGTGGATGGGGAACATCACGCGTTCGCGGAACTTGTCTATGAGCGAGCCGTCTTCCGTTTGGATGGCCAGGCCGGCGGCCAGCAGGTATTCGTCTTTGTAGCCGGCTTCCCGGGCGGCGTCTACCAGGCCGCTTTTGGCCGACGGAGCCCATCCCAGGCTCCATTTTTCCATGGTGGCGTCTTCGATGGCCCGGTTGCGGTAATAGCGGTACCCTACAGCGTGACCTTCCGGGCTGTGAAGCTGCTCGCAAAAGAACTTGCGGGCAAACTCACTCACGGCCATGAGGCTCTCTGTGTGCTGCCGGGCGGCAATTTGTTCGGCCGTTTCTTCCTCTTCCTGAATCTCGATGTTGTACTTTTTGGCCAGGTACCTTAAGGCTTCGGGGTAGGTGAGGTGTTCATATTCCATCACAAAACCCACTGCGCTGCCGGCTTTTCCGCAGCCAAAGCACTTGTAGATTCCCTTGGCGGGCGTAACATGGAAAGAGGGCGTTTTCTCGTTGTGGAAAGGACAGCAGGCCACATAGCTGGACCCGCGGCGCTTGAGCGTCACGAAGTCTCCCACTACCTCTTCTACGCGGGCAGTGTCCAGAATGAGGTCTACTGTTTCCTTGGGAATCATTCCTTGTTAAAATCGGCTTCTTTTATGCTGGAAGGGTCTGTGAGGGTAATTTTCTCGTTCCTTTTCTCTTCCTGGGGGGCAGGTGCCTCATACGTTTTTTCCTGCCACAGGGCTTTTATCTGGAACCAGGCGTCGCGGCCATACCAGTAGCCGGCCAGCACCGCCACAATGATGGCCAGAGGCCTTCGGGTGCAGATGAGCCAAACGGCCAGTCCCACAAAAAGCAGGTCCTTCAGGAGCCTTACCCACCTATTGTTGTATCCTACATTGAGCATCGAAACTGTCATCTTGTCATGAATTTACAAATATACACAAAAAATCCGGGAAAAACAGCGTGGCTTTTCCCGGATTGACCTATTGGTCAAATTTGATGCCTAATGCATGGGTTAGAACGGAAGGTCTTCTGCGTCCTCCCCGGGCATGTCGTCCAGGGTGGGCGGCGGCGCCACGTTAAGGGGAACCTGCGCCTGTACCGGAGCCTGAGCCTGAGCCGGGGTTTGGGCCGAAGCGGGTGCTGCGGCGCCCGCCGGAGTGGCCGGGGCAATGCGCCAGATTTGGATGTCGGTGTACCACCGGCCGTTGTACTCGCGGCTTTTAAGGTTGAAGGACACTTTTACGCGGTCTCCAATCTGGTACTTTTCCAGCTCCTGCACTTTGTCGGTGCCAAAAGCCAGCATACACACCTGTGAGGTGTAGTTGCCGTCCGGGTATTCCAGGATGAATTCCTGTTTGGCCCAGTTACCGCGAGCGCTGACGCCCGATTGTACGCCCATCTTCTGGCGGATGGTTCCTTCCAGTTCCAAAGCCATGATTATTTCTTCTTAGCGGGCTTGGCAGGTTCGGCCTCTTTCTCTACGAAGGGGTGTACCTCCAGGAGGTCTACGTCGAAGATAAGAGTGCTGTTGGGGCCGATGTTGCGGGGACCACGCTCGCCGTAGGCCAGGTGGGCGGGGATTACGAGGGTGAGTTTACCACCTTCGCCCACGAGCTTCATGCCTTCGGTCCAGCCCTTGATCACACGGTTCAGGGGGAACTCGATGCCGTCGTTCTTGTCGAACTCGGTGCCGTCGATGAGGGTGCCGCGATAGTTCACCTTCACGGTGTCACGGTCGCTGGTGGCGTGCACCTCGCTGCCGGAATCCTGGATGAGGTAAACGATACCGGTGGCGGTAGAATCGGCGCTGTTCTTAGCATAGAACTCCTTGCGGAATTTGTCGCCTTTCTCTTTGTTCAGAGCGCCTTCGTAGGCCATGCGCTTGCCCAGGAACTCGTTGATAATCATGTTCATCTGAGAAGGGTCAATCTTGAACTGCTTTACAAAAGCGCTGTCCATGGGCTGACCTTCCTTGGCGTTGAGGGCGTCTTTCATGCCCTTCTGGATTTGGGCCATGTTAAGGTCGCCGAAGCCATTCTGGGTAATGACCAGGCCGAAGTTGACACCCAGCAGATAGGAAGTGGTGTCAATCTGTCCCTTGGAGGGAAGCAGGTCACGGACTTCCTGGGAACCCTCCACCTTAGGAGAGCCGCAAGCCACTACCAGCACGGCGGCCGATGCGATGGCAAAAAGTTTGGAAAGTTTCATTTTGTTATACGTTAAATGTTGTTGTCTTCTTTGCAGTTCACATCTTTGAACAGCCCACAAAGATAGTGAAAAAAAGTGAGAAAGTGGAAAATTATATGACGAGCTCGAAAAAAACCGGTACAAACAGGGAAAAGATTTGGTAATCTCAATAATTATGGCTAAATTCACTGCAACGCTAAAACTGGAGTATGGCCATCGATTCCTCTGTTCTGCACGCAAAACTGAAGACTTTCTTCGGCTGGGATGCCTTTAAAGGCGATCAAGAGGCCATTATCCGCCATCTGATAGGGGGCGGCAACGCTTTCGTGCTCATGCCCACCGGCGGGGGAAAATCCCTTTGCTATCAGCTTCCTGCCCTGCTCATGGAGGGAACGGCCATCGTCATTTCCCCGCTAATTGCCCTTATGAAGAATCAGGTAGATGCCATTCGCGGCTTCGAGTCCGGGGAAGATGGCATTGCCCATTTCCTCAATTCCTCCCTAAGCCGCATCCAGGTGGCCGAGGTTCAGGAAGACCTTCTGCGGGGTGTGACCAAACTGCTGTACGTGGCGCCCGAATCCCTCACCAAGGAAGAGAATATTGCCCTTCTCAAAGGCATCAAAATCTCCTTCTATGCGGTAGACGAAGCCCACTGCATCTCCGAATGGGGCCACGATTTTCGGCCCGAATACCGTAAAATCCGCTCCATCATAGAGGATATTCAGCCGGCTCCCGTCATTGCCCTCACGGCAACGGCCACACCCAAGGTCCAGAGCGATATTCTCAAGAATCTGCGCATCCAGGATGCCCGGGTGTTCAAAAGCTCCTTCAACAGGCCCAACCTGTACTATGAAGTGCGGGATAAAGTAGAGCCGGAAAAAGACATCATCCGTTTCATTCGTCAAAATCCCGGCAAGAGCGGCATCATTTACTGCCTAAGCCGCAAGAAAGTGGAAGAACTGGCCCAGCTGCTGGCGGTGAACGGTATCAAGGCCCTGCCCTATCATGCCGGCCTGGACGCTAAAACCCGCGCCGAGAACCAGGACAAGTTCCTCATGGAGGAAATCAATGTCATTGTGGCCACCATTGCCTTCGGCATGGGTATAGACAAGCCGGATGTTCGCTTTGTCATTCACTACGACATTCCCAAAAGCATAGAGGGGTATTATCAGGAAACGGGGCGTGCCGGCCGCGACGGTCAGGAAGGCCAGTGCATCACGTACTACAGCTACAAGGATATCCAGAAACTGGAAAAATTCATGCAGGGAAAGCCCGTGGCCGAACAAGAAATTGGCAAGGCCCTCCTGCGGGAAACCGTAGCCTACGCCGAAAGCAGCCAGTGCCGACGCAAGCTGCTGCTCAATTACTTCGGCGAAACCTACCCCCAGGACAACTGCGGGGCCTGCGACAACTGTCTGCATCCCAAGACCCGTTTCGACGGCCGCGAGGAAATGTCGCTGGTTATCGAGCTCATCGAGTCCCTGCCAGAACATTTCAAACTGGAACACCTGGCCAGCATCCTGGCAGGCGTTTCCAATGCCATCATCAAGTCCTACAAGCACGATGAGCTGCCCCTGTTCGGCGCCGGCAAAGACCACGACATCCGTTTCTGGGCCACGGTCATCCACCAGGGCATGATTCTTCATTACCTGGACAAAGACATTGAGAACTACGGTCTTATCTATGCCACCGACGAAGGTCTGGAGTTTTACCTGCATCCGCACGAGGTCCTGCTGGTCGAAGACCGCACTTTCTCGGAAGGAGAAGACGACGACGATGAAGAAAGCGCGGCGGCCGTTCACGGCGGTGGCGGCGGAGACCCCATCCTGCTGGCTATGCTCAAAGATCTTCGCAAGGACGTTGCCCGCCAGTTAAAGCTGCAGCCCTGGGTAGTGTTCTCGGACCCTTCCCTGGAAGATATGACCATTTGTTATCCCCTAACCCTTAAGGAGTTGTCGGAGAAATGCCAGGGCGTAGGGGAAGGGAAGGCCAGCAAGTTTGGGAAGCCTTTTGTGGACCTCATTGCCAAGTACGTGGAAGAGAACGAGATAGAGCGCCCCGACGACTTTGTCCTTCGCTCGGTTCCTTCCAAGTCGGGCAACAAAGTGTACATCATTCAGTCCATAGACCGCAAACTGCCCCTGGAAGACATTGCCCGCGCCAAAGACCTGGACATGGACTCGCTTCTCACAGAAATAGAAGCCATTGTGGCCAGCGGCACCCGCGTCAATCTCAACTACTACATCAAGGAAGAACTGGACCCAGATGTAGTGGATGAACTCTACACCTGGTTCAAGGAGGAAGCCACGTCCGACTCCCTGCCCGAAACTCTTGCCGCCCTGGAAGACGAATATGAGCCCCTGGAAATCAGGCTCGTTCGCATCAAATTCCTCTGCGAGGTTGCCAACTAAGCTTTAAAGATAAATAAGGGATGAAAGCCGGTCGGGGGCGAAGAGCTGGCGGGCCATGGCTTGAAGTTGGCTGGGCGTAATGGCCTCCAGGGCCTGGCGGGTTTCTTCGGGAGTCATGATGCGGCCCCAGGCAAGCAGGCTCTTACCCATGGACAGGCACTGGGCCTCGCCGGATTCGCCCGAAACGGCCAGCTGGGCCAAAAGCTGTTTTCGGTAGGAGCGTAGCCGCCCCGCCGATAGGGGCGCCTCCATCAAACGGTCCAACACCCGTCTTACCGCCGCCTGGCACTTCTCCAGGTTACTGCGGTCGCAGCCAAAACTGATAGCTACAATACCGGTATCGGCATACTGCGTATAGCTGCATTCAATGCCATATACCCAGCCCCGACGCTCCCGCAGCTCGGCATTCAGGAGGGAATTGGAAGCCGGCCCGCCCACGATGTTCGTGAGCATAGCCGCCACCAGCCGCTGGGGCATCTCATACAGCGACGGCGCAAATCCGCCCATCACCGCATTCACCTCGTGATGCCGCTTATCCACCACCTTGTTGAATGCCGCCCCGCCATGCGCCACGGGGGATTCTGCAGCGGGGCCAGAATATAGGGCCGATGTCCCCGCTGCAGAACACCCCGGGCTTAATGCCAAGGCGGGCGCAATTAGTTTTAGCACTTTTTCTGCTAGTTTATCCTCCGGTAGGTCGGCCACTACGGTGAGGGCCATACGGCCGGGGACGAAGCGTTCCTGGACAAATTTCCGCAACATGGCGGGCGTAATCTTTTTGACCGAAGCGGTAGTTCCCAGAATGGGAGTGGAAAGGGGAGTGCCTTCAAAAAGCAGGCTTTCAAAGCGGTCATATACGTCTTCGGCGGGATTGTCTTTGTAGGAAATAATCTCGTCCAGGATAACACCACGCTCGGTCTGGATCTCGGAATCGGGGAAGGTGGCCTCAAAAGCCAGCTCGAACAGCAGGCGCACGGCCTTGCACAAATCCTCCTTGAGAACCGTTGCATGTAGGACTATTTCTTCCTTTGTGGTGTAGGCGTTCAGCTCCCCGCCAAGGCGGTCCAGGTAACCGTTAATGACCGCCGCACTTTTTCGGAGTGTGCCACGGAACATGGTGTGCTCTACAAAATGGGCAATGCCGGCGGGATAACCGGCCTCGTCGCGGGTCCCGCATCCAATGGAGAGGGCACACCAGGCAACGGCCCTGCCGCCGCGCTTCACGGCATATTGCATGCCGCAGGGGGCTACGCCTGTTTTCATCGCTTCTGGGAGAGTCGTTTCAAATCCTCTGCGAGGAAGCCTTCCGGTGCGCGGGGCTCTTTAATTTTGTGCCGATGAATGTAAAAAAGCTCATGGCTTTGCGCCTTAAACAGCAGCTGATAGCTGTACGAGCCTTTATCGGGGGTGAAAGGCGCCACCACGTAACTTACCAACGTGTTGTAGGTGCCGTTCTGATAGGCGGCGTCGGCCTCGTCGGCATCTACCAGGTGCCAGTCCTCGTCCAGGTACTTGTCTAAATCGGCCTGCCCTACCGAAGCGGCCAGGTCTTCGCGGGCCATGTAAATTTGTTGCATCTTTCCCTCGCGGGTGTATCGGCCGTTAAACCAGTCTGATCCGGTGTAGGCCACGGCTTCGCTTTCCATCGCCGCCCGGGTAAAGTCCTGCACGGCCTGCACCAGCGCCCCCATATACACCAAATCCCTTCCGCTGCTGCCCTGGGCCGACGTTACCGGCAGGGATATGATTTCCGGCATGCCCGATACGCCCTGCCCGGTTCCTTTGTCCCCTTTGACCAGCGTGAGAAAAACTATGCCGGGCGTCTCCTCTCCTTTGAACCGGCTTTCGGCCGCCATGAGAAAGTAGTAAAGGTCCTGGCTCTTGAGCGCCTCGAACTCCTGCACTGTGCAGAATTCGAAGGCCGACAGGGTCCAGTAATTCAGGACCTCCTGCCGAAGGGCTCCGTCCAGAACACTGTTGCCCGTAAGGACCACTTTAGTCACTTTATCGGGGAAGTCGGACAGGCGGTATTTCCGGGTGGTAACGGTCCCTTGAGCCAGTAAAGTGAGGCTGAAAGCAAAAAAAGAGAAAAATGTGATAAAACGTTTAACGCTTGTAATCATGGAATTACGAATTGTAGGATGCAGTTATGCAAAAATTTATTTGCAAAGATACCCAAAAAAGCCTATATTGCGCAACTATTATTAACACTAAAGCTAATGCGAAGCAAATTTCTAGCCTCCCTAGCCGCAGCAGTAGCCGTCATGACGGCCACTCTCTGCGCCGCACCGGACGCATTCGCTCAGGGCAAACTCACCATCGAAGGTACAGTCATCGATGAACTGGGAGAGCCCATGATTGGAGCAGGCGTACTGGTCAAGAACACGGTAGTCGGCGTTATCACGGATCTGGATGGTCATTACACCATCACCGTGGATGCAGCCGGCGGCGGCGGTATTCTGGTATTCTCCTCCCTCGGTTACGACGACCAGGAGATTCCCGTAAACGGCCGCACCGAAATCAATGTTCAAATGCAACTTCAGTCCACCTCCCTGGAAGAGGTAGTAGTGGTGGGTTACGGTACCCAGAAACGTGAATCCGTGGTGGGTTCCATTGCCACCGTAGATGCCACCAACCTCAAGGTCCCGTCGGCACAGCTGTCCACCGGTCTTGCCGGTCAGCTCTCCGGCGTGGTGGCCGTCCAGAGAAGCGGTCAGCCCGGTCAAAGCAGCGCCGACTTCTACATCCGTGGCGTTTCCTCCTTCCAGGGAACCGTTACGCCCCTGGTGCTGGTAGACGGCGTGGAACGTGACATAGACCTGGTAGACACCGACGACATTGCCTCCTTCTCCATCCTCAAGGATGCATCGGCATCGGCCGTGTACGGTGTACGCGGCGCTAACGGCGTTATCCTCATCACCACCAAGAAAGGTGATGTGGGCCGTCCCAAAGTGAATGTGCGCAGTGAAACCGGTCTCACCCAGCCGCTGGTCATGCCCAAGTTCGTGAACTCGGAGCAATTTGCCACCATGTACAACTGGGCCTACGGCAGCGACTATTACACCCAGCAGGACATTGAAATGTACCGCAACCACCTGGACCCGGACCTTTACCCGGATGTAAACTGGATGAAGACCATGTACCGGGATGTAGCATGGAACCAGCGCGTGAATGTGTCGGTGAGCGGCGGTACAGACGTAGTACGTTACTTCATTTCCGGCAGCTACTTCACAGAAAGCTCCATCTTCAAGAATGCCAAGAACGTCTACGACTACGACTCCTCCATCAGCTACGACAAATTCAACTTCAGGGCCAACGTAGACATTAACCTTACTCCCTCCACGGTGTTAAGCCTCAACCTGGCCAACATCTACGAGACCAGGGTTTCCCCGGGTACTCCCACCGGTACCATCTGGAGCTGGGCTTTCTCCACATCGCCCAACGCCGTTCCGTACGAGTACAGCGACGGCACCATCTCCAAGCCTTCCGGTACCAACGAGAACCCCTGGAACCTCCTGGTGCACACCGGTTACTACGAGTCCTTCACCAACAGCGCCCAGTCGGTAATTGGCCTCACCCAGGATTTCAGTGAGTTGTGGGAACCCCTGCAGGGCCTCAAGGCCAACATTAAGTTCTCCTGGGACGCCTGGAACTACCAAAGCCAGGGCCGCACCAAGACCCCCCGCCAGTATCACGCCTCAGAGCGCGACGCCGATGGTAATCTCATTTACGGAGATCCCGTAGTGGAAGGCAACACTTCGCTGTCCTACAGCGCCAGCGGCTCTTCTTCCATGAACACCTATCTGGAAGGCTCCCTCACCTGGAACCGTCGTTTCAACGACATCCACAACCTGGGCGCCATGTTCCTGTACAACCATTCCATCAAGCGCACCACCCTTGGCGGCAGCGCCACCACTTCGCTGCCCTATAAAAACCAAGGTATCGCAGGCCGTATCACCTATGCCCTCATGGACCGTTATTTCGCAGAGGTCAACGTAGGTTACAACGGCTCCGAGAACTTTGCTCCCGGTCACCGCTTCGGTTTCTTCCCCGCCATTTCGGCCGGTTACATGATCTCCGAAGAAAACTTCTGGAACCCCCTCAAGGACGTAGTGAACATGTTCAAGTTCAAGGCTTCCTACGGTAAGGTGGGTAACGACCAAATTGGCGGCGACCGCTGGCTGTACCTGGCCACTATCATCACCGGTAACAGCGCCACGCTGGGTGAAACCGGCGGCAATGGCGGCAGCGGTTTGGCTGTGGGTCGTCCGGAGAACCTCAACTTCTCCTGGGAAGAGGAAACCAAGCTCAACCTGGGTGTAGAATTCGAGATGTGGCGTTCTCTGCGCATCATGGCCGATTACTTCGACTCCCACCGTACAGGCATCCTCATGCTGCGCGGCGGCTTGCCCGGCATCGCCGGTCTGCAGAACAGCAGCAAGCTTCCCTACGTGAATGTGGGTGAAACCCGCAACCGTGGTGTGGATATGTCGGCCGAATTCCATAAGCAAGTAGGGGACTGGTTCTTCACCGCCCGCGGAAACTTTACCTATAACCGCAATACGCTGGTGAACAACGACGAACCCGACTGGAAATACAAATACCAGAACCGCATTGGCAAGCCCTACGGCGTAGGCGCCAGCCAGCCTTGGGGTCTCAAGGCCATCGGCCTGTTCCAAAGCGAGGAAGAAATTGCCAACTCTCCGGTCCAAACCTTCGGCGAGTACCGCGTGGGCGATATCAAGTACCAGGATATTAACGGTGACGGCCGCATCGACGCCGACGACCAAATCTACCTGGGCTTCACCAACCTCCCGGAAATCACCTACGGTTTTGGCTTCAACGCCGAGTATAAAGGCTTCGACGTGAACGTGTTCTTCCAGGGCATCGGCAACGTGAACTTCTTTATCAGCGGCAGCTCGCTCACCTCTCCTTTCTCATCGGCCGCCGTGGAACGCTCTGCCGTTCAGTACGACGTATGGGATAAGGGCTGGGACCGTCTCACCAACAACGGTCAGGATATGACCCACGCCGGAGAAGCCGTCTATCCCCGCCTGTCCATTGGTTCGGGCGCCGGCTCCTCCAACAACAGCCAAACCTCTTCCTGGTGGCAGCGCGACGGCTCTTTCCTGCGCCTCAAGAACTTCGAGGTGGGTTACAACATGCCCAAGAAGTGGATGGCCCGTCTGGGCTTCATCCAAAGCGCCCGCGTGTACATCTCCGGAAACAACCTTCTCACCTTCTCCAAGTTCAAGCTCTGGGATCCGGAGCAAGGCGGCGGTCAGGGTGCCTCCTATCCTAACAACCGGGTCTATTCCATCGGTCTCAATGCTAACTTCTAATGGAATACGGATATGAAAAAGACACTATATATATTCATTGCCTTTGCAGCGCTCCTTGCTACGGCCTGTGACAAGTTCCTGGACCGTCAGGAAGACGAGACGCTCACCGAAGAGAAGATCTGGGCATCGTACAACTACACCCGCCAGTACTTCTTCAACTGCTGGGGCTATTTGCCCAACGACGGTAACAACGTGTACGACAATCCCTATTTAGGGGCCACCGACGAAGCTTCCATGACCTGGAACTACGCCTATCGTTACATCAACTTCGGCTCCTGGAATGCCACAACCGTTCCCTACGACCGTTTCAATACCCGTTATCAGGGCATCCGCGACTGCAACATTTTCCTCCAGAATGCGTTAAACTGCTCAGACCCTGTCCTGGAGTCGGATGCTTCCCGTAAGACGCAGCTGCAGCTTTACTACAACAGTGTGCGCTTCGCGCGCGCGTACCTATATTGGTTGCTTATGCGCGACTACGGCCCCGTGTTCCTGGTGGGCGACGAACTCATGGACTTCACCGCCACCACCCAGGAGTTGCAGCGTCCCCGCAACACCTGGCAGGAATGCGTCGATTATGTAGTGAGCGAAATGACCTACTGCGCCGAAAATCTGCCGGTCACCCTCACCAGTGCCAACTATGGCCTGCCCACCCGTGGCGCCGCCCTGGCCGTGATTTCCCGCCTGCAGCTTTACAGCGCCCGTCCGCTGTTTAACGGCGCCGCCATGTACCGCACCGTTCGTAACCCGGACGGCACCAACCTCTTCCCTCCGCAGGAAGACGACCAAAAGTGGCTTTTGGCAGCCCAGGCGGCCAAGAAGGTCATCGATCTGGGTGTTTACAAACTGTACACCGATAAAGACAATCCCACAGACCCTTATCTTAACTACTACGGCGTATTCCAGGAAGAGTGGAACGACGAACTCATCTTCTGCGGTGGCGGTTATCAGGGGCGCTGGCAGTTTGGCGTACACACCGCTCCCACCGACATTGCTACGGGAACCGCCTACGGCGGCTGGGGCCCCACCCAAAGCTCGGTAGACAGCTATGCCATGGCCAGTGGCCGTTATCCCATCACCGGCTACGACCGCAGCGGCAGCCCCATCATCGACAGCCGTTCCGGTTATCCTACCGCCGACAGGGAATTTGACCTTACCTCCATTGTCAATCCTTTCCTCAAGAGCCTCAAGTGCACCACCGACGATGCCACTTCCAGCTCGCCCCGCATGTATGCAAACCGTGAGCCTCGTTTCTACGTAACCGTTTACTGGCCGGGAACCGGCTGGAAACACGGCGACGCAGTGGGGCGCGCGTTCTTTGCCAACGGCGCCGTGGGCCATACCACCCACGACTATCCCATCACCGGTTATCTGGTGAACAAGTGGTACGACCACACCCTGGATTCCTATCAAGGCCAGTGGGGCAACATTACCTTCCCCACCTTCCGCTACGCCGAGGTTCTCCTGAACTACATAGAGGCCGTTCTGGAATGTGTGAACCGGGGTATTGCTGGGGACGGCGTAGACCTGGATATGGCCATGCGCTACTGGGACGAACTTCGCGCCCGCTCCGGCATGCCGTCCATCACCGCCGCCGAAGCCTACCCGGATGCCACCACAGAGGAACTCATTGAACTGGTGCACCGCGAGCGTCAGGTAGAACTGGCCCAGGAAGGTCACCGCTACTACGACACCCGCACCTGGATGATTGCCACCGATGTGAACAACGGCCCCATCTATGGCCTGGACACCGATGTTCCCGGCAGCCGTGCCGCCACCACCACCCCTCCCGAGGTGTGGAAACGCAAAGTGGTGGAAACCCGCGTCTTCCGCTCCAACCACTATCTGTATCCTTTCCTCCAGCGTGAACTGGACCGTAACAAAGTCCTCACCCAGAATTTAGGATGGTAAACCGCTAACCCCGAAGAAAGATGAAAACGTTTTTCAAATATCTGATCCCCGCAGCGCTTGCCCTGCTGGCCGCCGCTGCCTGTGAGGACCACCGCTCCGACTACATGGAAGAATTCCAGACCATGGTGTACTTCCGTAACGGCGGCGAACAAAACCTTACGCTTTATCGCACCGGTGTAGACGGTTTCTACCGCATTCCCGTGTGCAAGAGCGGTGTGAACCTGGAAGGAACGGCAACGGCCGTGGTCATCCCCTTCGACGAAGCCCAGATGTCCATGTACAACGTTACCAAGGAAACCAGCTACACCCTCATTCCCTCGGAATTGTTCTCCTTCACGGACGCCGATCGCAATCCTCTTTCCGACCAAGCCAAGGTGAACCTTAGCTTTGGCCCCGAAGACGCCTATCAAGTGATATACGTGAGCCTCAAGACGGTTGCCCTGAGCGCCCTCATGGAGGCCAACCCGGACAATGAGTATGTGCTGGGTATGCAGGTTTTTGCCAATGAGAACGTGTCGTCGGACATTAATCTCATTGTCCTGAAACCCGAAATCCAGGTACCCATGCTGGCCCTGCTCAACACCGGCATAGAGCCCCATAAGTACACCAGCGCAAGTCCCACCAGTGAAACCTACACCAACACCATCTCCCTTAACATGGAAGAGAATCTGTGGGATTTCACCGTGAACATTGCTCCCGCCGACGCCGATTGGCTGGCCGAGTATAACTACAACAACGGTAAGAACTTTACGCTTTTGCCGGCCGCGGCCTATACCCTTTCCACTACTCATCTGCAGTTCAAGAAAGGGGAGCTGGATGCCACCTTCGACGTGGAAATCAGGCGCGGTGCTATGGAAATGCTCACAGAGTATGCGCTTCCCATTGTGGTAACGGGCTGCAACAAACCCGAATTCGCCATTGACCAGAAGAAGAGCTACTATCTGCTGAACGTACGCCTGGACCCCGACGAAATTACGCTGGAAGCCAGCCAGGTAGAGGTTAGTGCCAACCATGATGGCGACGGCACCGGGGCTCCCGCTCTGGTAGACGACAATGTCCTCACTTACTGGCACTCGCCCTGGAGCGGTAAAGTAACCAACGCCGATCCCACCTATGGTATCTACGTAGATATTACCCTCAAGACCAAGCTCAAGGCCATCGTTCTGTCCTACTGCACCCGTCAGCAGAACGGCAACGGTATCCCTACACACGTGGTAGTGGGCGTGAGCAATGACAAAGAGAACTGGGAAGTGATCGATGGCGGCGACGTAGCCACCGAAGAAATGGCCAGTGCCACCACGGCGCAGTGGATTACCCTGCCCGTCATGAAGCACAGCACCAGCTTCAAGTACATCCGCTTTGGCATTGCCGAATCCGTGGCCGGTGACCTTACCAGGAACTACGACGCCAGTCCCGCCTGGACTTCCCTGGCCGAACTGAAACTTTATGGAACCGACAATTAGTACAAGAGTATGAAATCCATTATCAAACACATAGGAATTCTGGCCCTGGCCCTTCTGGCTCTCTTTGCCTGCAAGAAGGAGACCGGGCTCAGCGACGGTACTTTCCAGATAGACATGGACACCTACTCGGTTATTATACTGGAACAAAACGCCCAGGTCTCCTTTATTCCGGTTACTACCAATGTCCCGGAAGACCAGTGGAAGTTCGAGTCCAGCGCCGATTGGTGCCAGGTGGGCCGCAGTCTCAGTGCCCAGAAGGGTATCATGATCTCTGTGAGTGCCAACAACGACAAAGAGCAAATGCGCCGTGCCCAAATTAAAGTGAGCGGCGGCAGCTCCCAGTACACCCTTTCTGTGGCTCAGTTCGGCTATGGTCCTGCCATCATCGTAAAAGATGTACAGGTAGGGCCCGAAGGCGGTCAGGTAGCCGTAGAGGTGGTTTCCAATGTCCAACTGGACGAAGCCGGCGCCCAAACGCCCGCCTATGACCTGGAGGACGGCCAAGACTGGATTCGCTTCTCGGGCATGGATGCCTCTACCAAAGGTTTTGCCACCACCCGCTTCCTGTTCAACATTGACGTAAACGAGCTCCCCGACAAACGTGTGGCCACCGTTACGCTCAATGCCAAGAACAGCACCGAGTCCAAGGCCAACACCAAGTGCGTCATCACCCAGAACAGCATCTCTGTGGTGAACCCGGAAATCTTCTCCGACGAAATGGTGAAGCCCCTCTCCGTGAAAGCCAATCAGGTGAGCGCCTACGAAGGACCGGCCGAAGCCCTCATCGACGGCAATTACTTTACCCACTATCACTCCCCGTACGAGGTAGAGACCACCTTCCCCGTGGTATGGGAGTTCGAGTTCTTCGGCGACGCCCGCATCGACTACATTAACATCATGCACCGCGCCTCGGGAAGCACCGCTGGTACCCACCCTCGCGGCCAAATCGGCGAGTTCAATGTATATTACAAGAACGCCCAGAACCCGGAATACACCTTTGCCCAGAAGTTCGACTTCGGTGGCCGCGGCGGTTACCAAACCGCTCACCTGGACACGCCCATCGAGGATGCCGTCTGGATTAAGATTGAAATCCTGAACGGAGACCCCAACGGCGGCCCCGACTCCGGCGACAAACTCACCTACATCACCTGTGGCGAGGTAGAGTTCTTCAACAGCAACAGCGTAGAGGTAAACGAGTGGATTGGCAAGATCTTCACAGACCTTTCCTGCTCACAGCTCAAGGAAGGCGTTACCAAGAAGGATATTGTGAAGTTCAACGGCGTGTCGCCTTACCTGGCTGCCAATGTGGCCATTCCGCTGTTTAACGGAACCTACAATGAGAACGAACAGGACTTCCGTATTCACAGCTACGAACCCTACTCCGACAACCGTGTTCAGAAAGATCTGGTAATGCAGTTCTACAGTGCCATGGACAACCCTACCGGCATTGAAGTAAAGAGCGGCCAGGACATCATAGTGTGCGTGGATAGAGTTCCCCTGGGCCAAACGGTCTCCCTGGCCATCTACGGCGAGGAAGGGGAGTATGGTCCCAACTATGGCGGCGGCGGCAGCACCGAAAGCGTGAACCAGAAAACGGCCCTGAATGCCGGCGTAAACACCATTCGCATCACGGCCGACGGCATGGCCTATATCATGAATACCGTAAACCTTGAGAACCGCAAGGATCTGGCTACCTTCCAAAATGTGAAAGTGCACATCCTGCCCGGCTGCGGCACCGTTCAGGGTTACTTCGACCCCAAACGCCACAGCGACGAACGTTACAAAGAGGTCCTGAACAAGTGCACCTACAAGTACTTCATGATTAAGGGCAGCAAGTGCCTGTTCCTGTTCCATACCAACCAGCTCAAGAGCGACTATCCCAACAGCATTCGCAGCGGTATTGGCGCCTGGGACAACCTGGTAGAATGGGAACTGGAACTCATGGGCCTGGACAAGGTAAAGTGGTTCAACAACCACATGATGGCTGTTACCTCCACCAACCCGGACGTGTACATGAATGCCACCAACCGCCGCGTTCAGTTCAATGCCAACACCATTAACTGGATTTGCTCCCTGGAAGGCCTGCTCAATGCCGGCGAGGACGGCGGTGCCGTTTGCAACATCTGGGGTCCTGCCCACGAAATGGGTCACGTGAACCAGATGGCCATTAACTGGCGCTCCACCACCGAAAGCTCCAACAACCTATTCTCCAACTACGCCAACTACAAACTGGCCGGAGACAAGTTCTACAAGAGCATCCGCTCCCGCGGTGACAAACTGGAGAAGCTGGCCAAGGACTATGCCAACAAACGCCCTTGGGCCATCCTGGGAGACGGCAACTACCAGGGCGAGGATCCCGGTCTGCACATGCGCCTGAACTGGCAGCTGTGGAACTACTTCCACAATTGCGGCTACATGCCCAACTTCTTCCCGGCCCTGTTCGATTACTTCCGTAATGGCCATCAGCTTCCCAACGCCGACGGTCCCACCTACGGCCGCGCCGAAGATGTGGGTCTGGCCCAGCTGGAGTATTATCAGGCTTGCTGCGTGGTGTCGGGTCTGGATCTCACCGACTTCTTCGACGCCTGGGGCTTCTTCCGCACCATCGACCAAACCTACGAGCAATACGGCGTTACCAAATACACCGTAACCGACGCCATGATTAATAAGGCCAAGGCTGCTGTACGGGATATGGCCCTTCCCAAGGCCGATCCCATCCAGTACCTGGAAGACCGCACCAAGTTTGGCGGCGAAACCTATAGCCAAATGGGTTACTGGACCCAGTTCAAGGATAAGAAGAACATCACCAAGACTGTGAAGGCCAAGATAGAAGGAAGCAAGGTAACCCTCACCGACTACGAAGAAGCCGTTGCCGTAGAACTGCGTCGCGGCTCAACCAGCGAGGGAGAACTGCTCTACTTCTCCAACATGGCTGTATTCACTTCCCCTGTATCCCTCACAGGCAATACCCTGTGGGCGGTCCAGGCCGATGGTAAACGCGTTAAAGTACAATAAGAATGAAGCTTAACTATATTATCCCTGCTGCCAGCGTGGTGGAGTTCGAACTGGACTCCACCTGTCTGCAGGCCTCTATGGACGACAGCGGCAACCCCGACATGGATATTGAAGATCTTCCTGGCGGCCTTTGGGGCGTAGCATTTTTTCTAGCATAGGAGGATACGTATGAATAAACACTTTATGAATCGTTGGATGGTGTGGCTCCTGGCAGGTGCCGCCCTCCTTTCCTGCGCTAAAACAATCGAAGAGGAAGCCCCCGAGAATACCGAATATCCGCCCGTGACGCTCGAGGAAGTCACCAGCATCGAGGCGTATATTACCCCCGAAGAACAGTCCGACCCCGCCACCCGTACCGATTACTCGGTGGGCTTGGACAAAGCCACTTTCTCTTGGCTGGAGGATGACCATATAGACGTTACGGCGGCCAAATCCGGTACCGTTACGTCGGTGGTATTTACCCGCAAAGACGCAGGTGATCATTTCCTGGACGGCCAGATAGAGGGTTATCCCGCCCTGTCCCAACTGGCGGGCTTCGACCTGTCCAACTGGGCGTTCTATCCTTCCAGGCTGTCCCCGGAGGCCCAGGAGGGCGGATTCTGCCCGGACTGGAGCCGCGCTACGAACGGCGATATGATCATGGATCTGCCGTCTTCCATTACGCCGCCCATGGCCAAACCGCTGTCTGTGGTCCCTCTGGTAGGTATCCGCGACGGGGAAGGGAAGTATGCCTTCTCGCAGGTCACCGGTGTGCTGGCCGTTCCGGTTAACAATCTGGGCGAGGAAGCCAACTTCGTGAGCCTTTCCCACGCCTCGGCCGCATTGTCCGGCGCATTCCGGATCACCGAGGCTGGAGGCAAAAAAGTGGTAGCGCAAAGCGGCCTCATCCAGAAGGATGATGCGGGCCTTACGCTTCATTTCGCCAATCAGTCCGGGAACAAGGTGTTCTACTTCTCCTTGCCCGTGGGAGAAATTCCCGCCGGACTCACGCTCACCGTGGGCGACAGCGGAGACCCCGACAGCCAGATGAGCGTCACCACTACCCAGGCTATCACCATTAAGCGCGGTGTCATTTCCAAGAGCCCTGCCCTTACCTATACCCCCAAGGATCAGTTGTGGGCCGACTATAGGACCGGTACCTTTAAGGATGTCTTTATCTGGGGGCAGTTGGGCTGGGGCGCCACTACCGTTCCGGTAACCATCCAACGCAGCGGCCTGCATCCGGAGAAATACCGCATTGCCAATCCCTACACTACCGCCTGTACCCAGTTTAGCTATACTCCCTACAACGGCGGTACACCGGATCCGTACTTTGTGTTCACGGTAGATGACGAGAAGCAAGTAACCTTTGTCGACATCCGCACGGGTGTGGAAGACAAGAAGAACTCCGGAGGCCACCCCATGATGGCCACGTATCGTCCTTCCCAGAAGTCACATACTTTTGTGGTGAACACCCTAACCGACGGAACCGTTACCGAACTGGTTTTTGCCGCCTATTACATCGATCCCAACAATACCGGCTACTTCTATACCAAGGACAATTTTGACGGAGATCCCAAGATTCACCTTACCATAGATGATCCTACGCCGGAATCGTGGACCCTTCTCAAGCAGGGAACGTTTAAGGATTCCTTTACGGTAGGTACCTTATGGAGCAAGTCTGCCCTTGCTTCTACAACCGTCACCGTAGATGTGTATCAAAGCAGCAAGAATCCCAAGCGCTTCCGCATCGCCAATCCTTATCCCGCCCTTGCCACGGCTGTAAGCTACGATAATCCTGCCCAGTACACCACCTTACCGGATGATTATCTGTACATTACCGTGGCCGATGACGGGTCGGTTTTCTTCGAGGAGTTCCGTCCTGGCATGGGATACAGCGACCACGAGCTGGTCATTTGTCATCCCACCACCTGGAACACGACGGGAACCGCCGATTCCAAATCAACGGCTAAGAACTTAATACTGGGTACCATTCCCGGCGGGGAGCCCACGGCCATCCAGCTGGCCCCGATTTATCACGAGGTGGACAATCACAAAAAGTATGGCGAGAGTGGTAACTATTATTTCTCCCGCGACAGCTACGACAATATCATCGTCCTTCGCTTGAACGACGACGAAAGTTGGGCGTCGGTGGGAACCGGACGTTTCTACGACGAGTTCCTGTGGAACCACAACGGTTTTCCTCCGTTCGCCGTTCCTGTGGAGATTTACCATAGCACCTACTTCCCCAACAACTACCGTATTCCCAACCCTTACACCGTGGCCAACACCGCGTTCAAACGTACGGGAAAGGACGGCGGGGATGAGTATCTGTATTTTACGGTGAATCTCACTAACGGGGCCGTTACCTTTGAGACTTTCGTAACTGGAATGACCAAAGGAACCACAACCCTGGAAGACAAGAACTTTGCCATTGACTATCCTACCGTGTGGAATGGCAAGAAGAGCACATCCCTGGGTACCGGTGGTGTAAAAGTGAGCCGCGGAACCCCCGCCGATCCTCAGGAGATTCTTTTCACCGGCGCCTATTATGACACCGACGACGATACGTATTTCTACACCAATGGCGTGGGTTCGTCTTATCTGCGTTTCCCGGCTTTCTTTGCCGCCGAAACCTGGAAAGATTACAGCACCGGAACGTTTAAGGATGTAACGTACGATAAAGTCATTAACAGCACCGATGCCATAGGTACGGTGGCGGTAACTATCCAGCAGAGTGATTTCGACCAGTATCGGTTCAGGATTGCCAACCCGTACCGGGATTATGTCAATGCCAGCTACCTGCGCCCCACATACGATGAATACCTGTATTTTAACACCTGCTGGTGGAACGACCTGGTGTATTTTGACACCTTCCGTCCGGGCGTGCGTATGAATTCCGACGAGAAAGAACTGGCGATAAACCATCCGGCGGCTACCAACCTCACTTCTGCACCGGACAAAGGCGGTAATGATTTTACCGGCTCCAGCCAAATGAGCAAGGCGGTATCTCGTCCCCGTAAGGTGCAGCTGGGAGCCCACTACTATAATGCCGTGGGCCCGGACTATAATTATTGTTATACCCGTCAGGGCAGTGCCTGGCCCAATGACCGTATCTTCATCGGCTTTGACATTTCCGAGAAGGCAGAGGTGACGTATTCCCAGGTTCCCATCATGGCCAATGCACACGTCCCGGCCGCCTGGCTCTCCATGCGGGCCGGAACGCTGGACAGACTGGTGGTCAAGGTGAGCGGCATTGCTCCCGCCAAACTGAAGGGCCTGCGCATTTATGGCCCCAGCGGCTGGATGGACGGATCCAACAGCGACTATGTGCCGCTAAACGAAGACGGTGTCGTTACGTTCACAGACCTGGGTAGCTTCAACGGCCGCCTGGATATCAACCTGTGGCTCAACGAAGACCCGACCGGGTCCTATGTAGGCTCTTCCATTAAGTTTGACGTTCAGGAGGTTACCGTGAGCGGAGAAGACCTGGTCGTGGTGCAGGACAAGAATCTGGCCCAGCATCCCGGCATCATCCTGAATTCGGGCAGCGGCAGTATCGACAAGGGAATCCCGGACACGGGCTACAATAGCTTCAGCCGCCGTGGCTTTGACGAAAGGATTGCCTCGTTCCGCATTCCGGCCTTCGTTACTACCAACGACGGTTCGCTCATCGCCGCCTACGATGTCCGCTACGACACATCGGCCGACCTCCAGGGTGATATCGATGTGGGCTTCCGCCGTTCTACCGACGGTGGCAAGACCTGGAGCCCGCTGGACATCGCCATGGATATGGGAACTTATGGCTTTGCCGATGGTCTCACGCCGGGAAGCGACGATTGGAAAACCGCCCAGCGTAACAACGGTATCGGCGACCCCTGCTTGCTGGTTGATAAAACCACCGGCCGTATCTTCTGCTTCGCCCTGTGGGCGCACGACCATTATTCCAGCGGTGACCGTCGCGTGCTCTGGTGGTCGCAGTTTGGCTACGACGTCGAAACCAGCGGTCAATTTATGATGGTGTACTCCGACGACGACGGCGTCACCTGGAGCGACCCCATCAACATTACCCGTCAGGTGAAGAAGAACAACTGGCAGGTCGTCTTCCAGGGCCCTGGCCGTGGTATCACCCTAAACGATGGTACCCTGGTCATCCCTGTCCAGCATCAGGAAGGTACCCAGAAAGTCATGCATGGCACCTATCCGCTCAATGCCGGTATTGCCTATTCCACCGACCATGGCCTCACGTGGCGCACCCATAACGCTGCATGTCCCATCACCGGTGAATCTTCCATCGTGGAACTTTCCGACGGGAAACTGTTGCTTTCCATGCGGGAGGAAACCGATTCTCACGTGCGACGCAATTACTACACCACAGACTTGGGCCGTACCTGGGTGAAACATGCCTCTGACGGTAAGCTCATTGACTCTACCTGTGAGGCCTCCATGATTACGGTTTCTGCCGCCGACAACGTGACCGGAAAAGATTTGGTCATCTTCTCCAATCCTCACAACACGGCAGGCCGCAGCCGCATGACCATCCAGATCAGTGAAGACAATGCCCAGACCTGGCCGCACAGCAAGCTCATCGACGCTGGCGGTTCCCTGGGTTACAGCTGCCTTAGCATGATAGACAACGCCACCGTTGGTATCGTATATGAATGTTCCAAGGGCAATATCGTCTTCCAGGCTATTCCTTTGACGGATATTATACAATAACACAACTGATATGACAAACAAACACATTCTTCTTTCTGTGCTGGCAGTTGCAGCCCTCACTTTTGTGGGCTGCGACAAGGCCACAGAGCAGATCCCGGAAATTACCCTGACCGGGAACAGCGCCCAGCTGGCCAGTTCCGGCCTATCGGTCAAGGCCGAGGGAGGTGAGAGCACACTCACCTTTACCTCCGGCGCCGACTGGACCATCGACTTTGCAGCCACCAAGGCCATGGTTTCCTGGGTGGTGGCGACGCCCGCTTCCGGCAAAGCCGGAGACGCCGAAGTCATTGTTAGCGTATCGGCCAATGAAGAGCTCTCTGCCCGTCAGGCCGTCCTCTCCATTCTTTCGGGAGAGATTCGCACCGACATCGCCATCAAGCAGGCTGGCCGCGAGCGCATTCCCATTACGGGCATCACGCTCAACGAGACCCAGCTGGAGGTAACCATCGGCGACCCTGTGCAGCTGGAAGCTACGGTAACCCCGTCCTACACCGACGACGACAAAACCGTTACCTGGAGTTCCAACAAAACAACTGTAGCTACCGTAGACCAAAGCGGTCTGGTACAAACCGTGGGCGTGGGCACCGTGGTCATTACCGCTACGGCTGGCACTAAATCGGCCACCTGCACCATCACGGTGAACCCGGTGGTGGTTCTCCCCGAATCGGTTTCCCTTGACCAGGAGGCCGTTACCCTCAAGGTGGGCAAGACCGTTACGCTGCTGGCCACCGTGAGCCCCGAAGATGCTACCGATAAAACCCTTACCTGGAGCACCAGCGACGCTTCTGTAGCTACCGTAGAGAACGGCGTGGTAACTGCTGTGGCCGAAGGTACAGCCACTATCACCGTAACCACCGTCAACAACAAGACCGCCACCTGCGTCATTACCGTTATCCCTAAGGGCTCTACCGGTGAAGACCTCGGCGATCCTATTGATGAAAATCCTTGGGAATAACCTCTTAAAACAAGAAGCATTATGAAAAAATTAGCATTTGTTGCCATCGCAGCCCTAACCATTGCCGGCTGCGCCAAAGAGGTTGAAGCTCCCATTGCTCCTGTTCAGCCCAAAACCTATACGGTAACCATTACGGCCGGCTTCGACGCCACCAAGACCGCCTACGACAGCGAAGGCAAGTTCTCCTGGGTCGAAGGCGATAAGATTGGCGTGCTGGCCAATAACCCCGCTCTCCAGGAAAACGCTACTAAGCAGTTTACCTTTGTGGCTCAGGCCAGCGGCGTCTCTGTCCCGTTTGTCGGCCAGGTGGAGGAAGGATACACCCTTTCTGGGCTTGCCTCCTATCCTTTTACCGGAGAGTTTGACGGGTATGCCTGCAACGACTTTGCCTGGAACGAAGAAGACCAGCAAAAAGTGGGCGGATGGCGTCTCTGGGGCTCTGTGAAGCCCAGCCTTACAGACCCTCTGGCTTCTACTCCGCTGCTGGGTGTCCCCGACCCCGAAGACGAAGGCAATTATCTCTTCCATACTGCCACGGGTATTGTGAAATTCACCGTGGAGAATGTTCCCATGAAGACCTACTACGCCTATCTGGAAGTCCCCGAGGCCAGCAAGGAAACCTATAACCTCAATGGTTGGTATTCCCTTGACAGCGAAGCTTCGGCCATTTACATGAATGCCGCCGTAGAGCCTTGGGCCGACCGCCGCAACTTTAATGTGCCCACCGGGGAAAATCAAACCATGGACTACTATTTCTTTGTTCCCGTGGGAACCCTGCCCGCCGGAACCAAGTTCGAGCTCCATGACTCCGCCTGGGCTCCTTTTGCCTCCTACGAGTTCAAGAAGGACGTAGAGGTGCCCCGCAACCAGGTGGTGAACATGGCGGCCATCACCTTTGAGCATGTGGGCTGGACTTCCCTGGGAACAGGTAAGTTTATTGATACCTATGTATGGCAGGATTGCGGTCTGGGCACCAGCCCTGTAGAGGTGGAAATCTTCTACCACAACGGTCTTGAGCAGTACAAGATGGCCAATCCTTACGTGATTGCCGCCCAGGCAGCCGGTAAGGATGTGGCCCAGGACGCCGACGAAGAATTCTTCTTCAAGCTCGTAGAAAAGGGACGCATCTCCCACGATTGGCTGAACATGGGTCTGTCCCTGTCCAAGAACACCGAAAAGACTTGGGCCATGATTTCTGGTCAGGATGTGGCCGGTTATGGCAGCGACCTCACCCATGTGGTGTCCTACAACGCCGACGGTTCCCTGGCTCAGGTTCAGCTGGCCCCTTGCTATCGCACCAGCGACGAAGCCCGCACCGGCGAACCCGGAGACTATGCCAATGAGATTGGCAAGGACCACAACAATGGCATTATTGAGATTGTCTTCCCCGACAGCGATCTTCTCCAGCCCGTGACCATTCCCGCCGAGCGCATCAGTGTGAGCGCCAACCAAGGGGGAGACGGACAGGGTGCACCCGGCCTCATCGACAGCAATCTTACTACCTACTGGCACACGCCCTGGAGCTCTGTAGACGAGAACGCCGATCCTGTATACGGTCAGTATGTTACCGTGAAGCTCCCCGAGAAAGCCACCAAGCTTGCCTTAAGCTATTGCACCCGTGATTCGCAAAACCAGAACGGTGCTCCCGCCATGGTTGTAGTGGGCGGTACCACCGACGGCAAGACTTACACGGTCATTGGCGTCTACGAACTCGAGGCCATGATGAAGGTAAGCGCCAGCACTTGGGTGGGCCTTCCTGCCTTCGATGCCACCGGCCTTATCGGCATTCGCTTCGGTGTGGCCAAGAACTTCAGGGGCGATGACCTTCGCGTAGTGGCTTCCCAGCCCGACGAAAAATGGTGCAACCTGGCCGAGCTCTCGGTTTGGGGCGTCACCACCGGCGAGGAACTTCCTTACTACCCGGATCTGGAAGAGGGGCAGGTATGGGTGAAGGCCGACCAGGTGAGTGTAAACAGCGATGCCGGCACCTATGACGGCACATCGCATTATGATGGCGTTGGTCCTGCCGGTTTGGTAGACTTTGACAAGCAAACCTTCTGGCATTCGTCTTACTTCGCCGGTTATTCTAGCTATTATGACAATTCCAAGGACTTTGATCCCGTGTATGGCGTTTACGCCGACATTGCGCTCACTACGCCCATGCAGGATTTCAGCTTTAGCTACTACATCCGTCACAACAACGCTAACGGACGTCCCCGCGAGGTAAAGGTAGCCGGAAGTCATGACGGCACCACCTGGACGCTCATTGCCACTGTGGCCGATGACAGCATCATGGATAAGGCGGCCGGTGCCCGTGTGGATCTTCCCGCCATGCATGGCGCCGAGGCCTATGAGTATCTGCGCTTTGGTATTACCAAGTCTGGCCCTAACTCCGACAGCCTTACAGAGATAGCTCCGGGTGCCGAAGGCATTGGCAATACCGCCCTGGCCGAGCTCCTGCTCTTCGAGGCCCAGTCCAATTAAGCTGTCTTAGCGTTTTTAAAGGAGGCTCGCCTTTTTGGGGTGAGCCTCTTTTTTGCTATCTTTGTGTGTTACGTAGCTATATTCCATTATGAAACCATTCATTCTTTCCCTTATTGCCATGATTACCCTATCGGCCATGCCCGGCTTTGCCCAGGAGGAGAAGGGGCAGCAGGGCGGCAGCGAGGCTGTCCTTGCCAACATTTTTTCCCGTAAGAGCGTTCGCACCTTTACCCAGGAGGATGTTACCCCCGAGCAAGTGGAAGTCCTGCTCAAGGCAGCCATGGCGGCGCCCACAGGCATGAACACCCAGCCCTGGCGCTTTGTGGTGGTACGGGAACAGGAGACCAAGGAAAAGCTCTCGGGCGGCTTTAATAAGATGATTGCCAAGGCGCCTGTCGTGATTGTGGTCTGCGGCAAAACCACCAAACCCATGGGCGGGGAGAACCCCAACTGGACGGCCGACTGCGCCGCCGCCACGGAGAACCTCCTGCTGGCCGCCGAAGCTATCGGCCTTGGTGCGGTATGGACCGCCGGCTATCCCTACGAAGACCGCATGAACCCCGCCATCGAGGCCCTGGGCCTTCCCGATAACGTTAAGCCCTACTGCATTGTCCCCGTCGGCCACCCCACCGGCAAAGAAAAGCCCAAAGACAAGTGGAAACCAGAAAACATCCACTACGAGAAGTGGTAGTTTTGGAAAATAAAGATTAATTATTACCTTTGCCAAAGTAACATTATAATGTGACTATATGGCAAGGACACTCTATCACGGATCCGAGATTATTCTACAGCAGCCAGTTTGGGGTGCTGGGAATCCTCGGAACGACTATGGCCTTGGATTTTACTGTACCGAGAGCCCAGAACTGGCACGGGAATGGGCCAGCTCGGAAACGGCCGACGGCTTTGCCAATCAGTATGCCTTGGAGCAGGAAGGGTTATCCGTACTGAATCTCAACGGCCCCGAGTTCACCATCCTCAATTGGTTGGCCGTACTGCTGGAAAACCGTATATTCGACCTAAAGACGCCTGTGGCAGTGCAGGGTCGGCGCTTCCTTTTGGACCGTTTCCTGCCCAACTATCAATCTTACGACATCTTGATTGGATATAGGGCCGATGATTCTTATTTTTCCTTTTCTAAGGCATTCCTGGAGAACGGAATCAGTTTGGAGCAGTTGCAGTGGGCCATGCGGCTGGGGAACCTTGGAGAACAGGTAGTTCTAAAAAGCAAGGAAGCATTTGAACGGCTTCATTTTATTGGAGCCGTGCCCGTGGAAAGCCGCCTTTACTTTCCCCGGAAACGGACACGTGATCAAGAAGCCCGGGAGTCCTTTTTTAAAATGATGGAGGAAACGCCCATTGCCGGCGCCCATTACCTTAGTACAATCATCACCGAAAACTGGGACAACCATGATCCACGCCTTTGATAAGACCTATCTGGACAGCACCATGTCCTGTCTGGGCGCCATGCTGGACTATGCCGTTAACTCGTGCCAACAGGAACTGAGCCTGTTCTATGAGCAATTCCTTCGCAGTGGCGTTGCCCAGCAGATTGAGCGTGGCAATCCACGTTATCTTTGCGGCCTGTCAGGCGTTGAAATGGCACATCTTGTAGCCATCCGCACCGGGAGTCCGCTTCCGGAAGCCAATCCCCTGATTGATATGGGAAGCCCGGAATATTGGACAGGCTGGACGCTGGCCTATCTGCAATGGCATTTCGGCAGGGGGTTCAAATCTCTGTACCAGGCCGGCGTGGGCGTCGATACCCTTATCCAACGCTATGCCTCCTTACACGAGGCCGATCTTTCCAAGGCGGTGAGATTTGCCCAGAAGTCGCTGGAACGTAACCAGGTTCACTTTCATCCACTGAAAGAACAGCGAAGGAACATGCACTTGACGCAGCAGGAGTTATCGACTCTTTCCGGCGTTTCACTCAGAGCCATTCGCGCCTATGAGCAATCCCAACTCTCCCTTTCAAACGCCGGTGCTGCCAGCATTGTGCGCCTGGCACGAGTCCTTGGCTGCACCCCGGCCGATTTGCTGGAATAGCGGCAGGGGAGTGGAACGATAGCACTGAGGCCAACGCCGAGCAAAACGTCTTGACATGCCTGGCGGTCCAGGCGATGGGACGTTGGGAAAGCAGGCAGGATCGGGCCGAACGAAATTCGGCCCCGCCGAAGCGAGGCCGAAGATGTAACGTGGTATGAATGATCTTACTACTTTGTGTAGAACTCGATCTCGGCCATGTGGGTGCAACCGCTGGTGCGTAGGTCGTTGCCAGTGGAGTTGCTAAGGATGCTGATGGTGATGTAGCGATAGTCATTATCGTTCATATGTGTGCACTCAATAGGAGTCTTGATCCATACGCCATCGTAAGGATAAATACCTTCAAGGGCGTTGGAAGTTGATCCCACAAGCACTTTGCCGTCACCAAAAGAGTCGTCATCCCAACGCACGTTGGAGACATAGACGTTTATTGACTTTGAGTGGTCGTTGAGCGCTCCTTTTCTGGTCAAGAAGGAGAAGTAGAAATCACCCTTTGTGGTCAAGCTGCCCTCATTAAGATCAACGGAAATAATCTGTCCGTAGGTAGCATTGCGGGACGGATTCTCACTGCCATAAGGAGAATGCCAATATGCTGTGGTGCCATTAACAAGATTGGCAACAGATCCTTCGGACGTTGAAACATAAGGCACATTCAACCAACTCTCTTCCACAGGAATCTTGTTAGCAGAAGGGACAAAGTAGAAAGGAACCGATCCATAAATTGCAACTCGGTTTTCATTTAATGCCGACGGCTGGGTCCCATCCGTGCATACTATATACTGCAAATAGAACAAACCGGATTCGGTGACGTTCTTTAAGAAATCAGCATGACTATTTAGCGCCCATCCATTTTGATTTGCAGCGAATCTGTTACCAGAAGGCCATTCCGCTTTATTATAATTATTTTTCGTCAGTTTATTCCGAGAAACAATCATACGAATTGTTCCGGAGGAGGCGTATGGATTCTCTGTGTATAATAGCGGATTAGATAGGCTGCCTTTCACATATACGCGATGGTAAAGCAGTGCAGGGATGGCCAGCACCTCGTTGCGGGCGATAGTGAGTGACTTGGCAATGGTCTTCTCAAGGAGAGGAACATTGTTGCTGTCAAATAGGGTCACGGACAAATCGTTTGCCGCATAGGTGCCTACGGGTACGGGGAAGTAGAAGTCGTAACTTTCACCTGCCGTGAGAGACAGGCCGGTAAGCGTTAGTGTGCTGGTCCCAGATACGACAGAAGACTGGGAGAGTTGGGATACTGTTGCATCAACATCGTCGGGGACAAAGTCTCCGGCAAGAGCGTTTGCTGCCGAGACTAGTTGTATCTTATTGGCGTCAGAGGGCGCGTTGCTTACAGTCAATTTGATGAAACCAACAGCCGTGGAGAATTTGTAGGTATCTCCGTCCTTGCGGCCAATCAGCGGAACTACGCCGCCATCAAGAGGAGTACTCTCATTATAAGCGATAGAGGCGGGCAAAGTAATCTTGGGCTTGCTCCCAGAATACGTTTTGTTGAACAGGGCGTGAGGATATACCAGATATCCCATGCTTGTCCATGTGCTGGCTGCACCATACGGGTTGGGATTGTATCCCTCCATATCTGCGGTGCCACCATTGATGATAAAAGTCGCCGATGCACTTCCAGAAGCGTCGGTTGTATTGAACGTATAATAATCACAGGCGGTAATAGATCCCGTCTGGTTGGCGCCTGACCACTTCGCTACGGGCATGCGCACTTGGTCTCCGCTAGTCCATCCAAATGTAGTATTGCCAGCATACTGTGTCTTTGTGGCGGCATCGTCCGGATTGATAACGGCAATGATTTCCGTTGGAATAGAGCTGTTAGCCGCTTTAGCATTGGCTTGATTATCAATATCGGGGGTGATTTCTTTCGTACACGAAAGGGCAAGTGCGAATATGGCACCCGATGCGATGAGGGTATAAACTAACTTCTTCATAACTACACTCCTTTTTTATTCCCAGAAACAATCATCGTCTTCCCCGTCTTTGCTTCCATAACTGCGGGATGTGAGGTCTTCTCCCGATACTTTGAGTACCCCCTCTTTCGTGATTAACCACACGACCTCCGTAAGAGGGCTCAGATAAGTAATCTTCATATCTCAATTAATTATAATAGTTATCTGTTACATAAGGACGCGAACAATACCTTATTAAATAGCAGTATTGTTATGATCTCTTTAAGGGCTGCAAAGTTAAACAAACATTTTGGAATAACAATGCGAATGAACTAATAATCACGCATTTTCGCCGGTCGTCGACCATAATTTACCATTGGCTCCGCCATATCGACCGTTCGTCGGAGATTATTAGGATGGTATCTTTTGTTCACTTTCGCGTCCTTATGTAACAGTAAAAGAACATTAATTCTTAACGTATGAAAAAGAAATATTTGATTCCGGAGGCCGAGTTGGTGCGTCTGTCGGGTAAAAGTGGTATTCTGCAAGGCTCCAATGGCGAAGACCTGCGGGTAACCACCTATGGAGATCGTGGAGACAGTGATGATGACGTGGATAATTTCTGGAAATAAAGGTAGGAGGGAAAGACTATGAAGAAAACTATTTTTGGACTATTTGCCATCGCGGCACTTATATTTGCCTCCTGCCAAAAAGAGGAGATGGATGCCAGTACTCCCGAGAACGAGGCCGCCACTTCCCAGCTTGCACAAACAGCTATCCCGGAGACCCTCACCGGAACTATTATCGATGATGTCACCCGTACGGCCTATGATGCCGATGGCAAGTTCACATGGTTGAGCTCCGATCAAGTCCGCCTGTTGGTTTGTGAGAATTTGTCAACATACAGGAGGCAGGCGATTTGACAGACTTTGTGGACGGTGATTGGAAAAGCACCGGCATAGCTATGTATCCTGCTTCGGCTCTTAACCGCTTTAGTCCTGCCGAGTGACATTCGTATGGGACGCCTTGGTTCACGCTCGCACAGGGAGGAAGTGTTTCCGGTCTCATGACTGACATTATCCTTACAGGCGCAAACAGTGACGCCATTAGCAACTACAAAACCCTGCCCACCTGGCCCACCACCACCTCGCCCGGAGGCATGTCGCAAAAAAAGCGTAACTTTGCCGGCGCATGTGGTGGATAATGGCATTTGGTTCGGCCGCGCTGCTGGGCGGCTACGACTCTTTCAAGAAGATTTCCTTGAAGGAGAATGCCGTTATTCCGGTACTGTTTCTCAATACGCTTCTTTGTGCCCTTATCTTTTCTCCCTGGCTGTTCCGTACGGGTTTTGGCTCCTGGGCGGTGCAGCAGTGGATTCTTATTAAGAGCGTGCTGGTGCTGTCTTCCTGGATGGCCGGCTATGCTGCCATGAAGCATCTTCCCCTCACGCTGGTGGGCCCCATCAATGCCACAAGGCCCGTTTTGGTGCTGGTGGGAGCCATCTTTCTTTTTGGTGAACGCCTGAATGCCCTTCAGTGGGCCGGTGTGGTTCTGGCCATGGCGGCCTATCTGCTTATGCGGCTCACCGGCCGAAAGGAAGGCTATGCCCGTGGAAACACCTGGATAGTGTGCCTTATCCTGTCTGTGGTGCTGGGGTCTGCCAGTGGCCTTTACGATAAATACCTAATGTCGCCGGAATACAGGGGCCTGGACCGCATGCAGGTACTTAGCTGGTACTCTTTTTATCAGGCCGTCCTCATGCTGGCAGTATCGGCTTTCCTGTGGTGGCCGCATCGGCAGGCTGGCACTCCTTTCCGGTGGAGCTGGGGCATTCCCTTTATCAGTATCTTCCTTTGCGGCGCCGACTTCCTGTACCTGCAGTCCCTGGCCCAGCCCGAAGCCCTTATTGCCGTGGTGTCCATGATTCGACGGGGGAGTGTGTTGGTGAGCTTTGGCATAGGCGCCCTGGTCCTGCGGGAGAAGAACCTCAGGAGCAAGACGTTAGACCTGTTCCTGCTGCTACTGAGCATGCTGCTGCTGTATTTGGGGTCAAAGTGATGGATTATCCAAATTTTTCGTATCTTTGCAGCCTGCTAAAATATTTTATACAGCTTTTTATATGAAAAAAACCTACAAGCAGCCTCTGGCAGACATTACCGTGCTCTCAATGGAGGCTTTCATTTGTGAGTCCGGCTCGGGTGAAGACCTTGGAATCACAGAACCTGTAAATCCCTGGGGCGTCCCCATGGATTCGTCGTCCGATGTGTCATTCCTCTTTTAATTCTTTGACCATGAAGCAGACAGTTTTTTCAATGATGGCCATTGCCATCCTGGTTCTTTCTTCCTGTGCAAAGAGGGAGAGTGACACTATCGAAATGCCTTCCCAGAAGGAGTGTATCATTCATGCCGTCATCAATGAGGCCGACGTTAAAACTTCCTACGAAGAAAACGGCTCCGTCGCCTCCTTCAGCTGGGTATCCGGCGATGTCATGAAGCTCATCGTATATAGCGCCGAGGATGGAAGCGCCAACCAGAATTCCTTCTGGGCCCAGGCCTCCGGCCCCAAGGTAGATTTCTCCGGTTCGCTCAGCGACGGATATCCCACTTCCGGCTTTGCCGTGTATCCTTCCAGCATTGCTACCGGCGGCGTTAAAGACGCCTACACCATTACCCTTCCTGCCGAGTATACGGTGTCTGGGAACGATTTCTCGGCCGTGAAAGTGCCCCTCATTGGCACGGTAGATCCTACCGAGGAACTCACCTATCATTTCAAAACGGCTGTGGGCGTACTCAAGATAAACCTTTCGAATGTCCCCGTGGCTGCCCGCAAACTGGTCCTTACCAGCAGCGCCGACAATCTGTCGGGCGTGTTTGACCTGGATGCTACCGCCGCCGCTAACGGCCTTCTTATGTCGGCCTGCACAGGCAGCGAGGGTCACAGCATTACCGTGAACTTCCCGCAGCAAACGGCGGGTTCTACCATCAGCGTCTATCTCCCGGTTCCTGTGGGCACCATCAGTGCCGGCGCCACCTTGGAGGTACAGCAAAGCGATGGCACCCCCATCAAAACAACGGCCGCCACAACGCAGCCCATTACCGTGGGCCGTGGCCAGCTCATTCCCATTGCCGGCGCCATTTCGGTAGAAGAATGGGAAACCCTGGGAACCGGTAAGTTCATGGACGACCATGGCTTCTATTATCTGTATGGCCCCGATGGCCGTTCAGCATCGGATTATGTAGATGTGACCGTTCAGCGGCATTCTACGGAGACCAACCGATACAGAATAACGGCCCCCTACGCTACCTGCTGCGATTACGCCTATTATTGGATTCCCAACTCGGCCGCCTATATCTATATAGATGTTCGCCCGGACCTTGGCACCGACATGGTGGTGAACCATTCCTATAAATATAATGATGGCACCAGCAACATGTTCGATGGTTGCTACTGGGGATACAGCGCCAATTACTTCAACAGCCGCATTATTGCCCGCGACGGTGAAGGCGCTCCCACCAACATCCAACTGGCCGTGAACTATTTCACGTTCGCAGGAGATTATTCTGCCGCCAATTGCGCCGAGAATCCTAAGATTGAGGTGGTATTCCCCGGCGCCACGCCCATGCTGGCCGATGTCTTTAACTATGCCAACGGCGCCAGCGCCTCCTATTCAAAAGGCAAAGTGAATGTTACTATTAATAATGCCACCATTACCAGCGTTAAGGTAAAGGTTACCCAGGCAGCCAGTGAGGCGGCCGCTATCAACGCCGGCGTAACCGCCCTCCTTGCCGGCGAAGAAGATCTTACCTTCACCGAAACCGGCAGCCAGGCCCTTGCCCTTGCCGACGGCTCCTACTATCTGGTTTACATGGTAGAAACCGAAGGCCATGGCTATACCTTCAAGAGAACAGCCTTCGAACTGCCCACCGAGATTACGCTCACGGCCGAGATGATTTCGGCGTGCAATGTATGTTCGCACGACGGCACCGGCGTTCCCGCTCTGGTTGACAACGATGCTACCACCTACTGGCACTCCGATTGGTACTATGCTGTTACCACCAACGATCCGGTGTATGGTATCTTCTTCGATATTGCACTCACGTCCGAGATTTCTCAGGCCCAGTTCAAGTATCAGGTCCGCAGCCAAAATGCCAACTCCAGACCCACTCATGTGGTCTATGGCGTGAGCGACGACGGCACTAACTGGACCAAACTGGAGGCCGAAGCCGCCACCGAAGAGATGCAGGATGCAACAGCCGGTACCTGGGTTACCCTGCCGATGATTGATTTGGGCGGCAGCTACAAGTACCTGCGCTTTGGTATCTCAGATTCCGCCGACACCAACGACGGATCACTCACCGGAGACCTCAACTTCGTGGGTTATAAGAAGTGCACCAACCTGGCCGCACTCAAACTCTTCAGCTACTAGTTCGGTAGCCTTGAACATGCTTTCGCCGGTTTCACTCCCGTGGGGCCGGCGAATTTTTTTACTGCGCTATAAAGGCGTAGGTAATGGTGCCCATTTGGCGGGAGGGGGCGGTGGGGGAGGAGGAGAACTTGGAAAGGCGGGCGGCGCGAACGGCAAACTGGCGAAGGCAGGCATCGGCCGTAGAAAGCTCTTCATTTACTTTGGCGTTCACAACGTCGCCGCGGTTGTTTACGGCAATAATGACGGTTACCTCCCCGGCACCGTAGCAGCGGTAGGCGGGAATGGGTAGGTGGCTGGCCTTGCGGCCGTCCAGGCTCCAGGCCAAAACTGAAGGCCCGGTGTAGGGGCGGGGCTCCTCCTTGGTCTTGGGCTCTTTCACAGGCTCAGGAGCGGCAGCGGCAAAGGCATCCTGCTCTTCGGCCGCCCGGTTTTGCCCCTCACGAAGGTCCCGGGCCAGGCGCTCGGCTTCCCGGTACAGTTCGTCGGCATTGGTGCCGCGGTCGTCCTTTAGGGCGGCACGGTCTACGGCTACATTGCGAACGGGTACAGAAGCCGCGGCCGATATGAGCTCTTCCAGTTTGTCGGCGGCCAGGCGCTGAAGTTGCTCCTGCTGCTCCTCCTTCTCTAATTCTTCCTGTTTGGTGAAGTCCAGTACAAAGCTGTTTTCCCGCTGAATCTCGTAGCCAATGCTCACTGCCAGCAAAACGATAATCACCGCGAGATGGACGCTCACGGTGATATACAATCCGGCTTTCTGGTCTGGCGTAAGCCTCATTTCTTGCGGCGTTTCTTTTGACGGAGTGCTTGCTCTACGGTGGTGGTAAGGATGTCGATGGCCACGCGGTTGTGACCGCCCTGAGGCACTATGACATCGGCGTAACGCTTGGAGGGCTCGATGAACTGCAGGTGCATGGGCTTCACGGTGTCGCAGTAGTGCTCGATGGCGGTTTCGATGGTGCGGCCACGCTCGGCGATATCCCGCACGATGATGCGCATGAGGCGGTCGTCGTCATCGGCGTCTACGAAGATTTTAATGTTCATCTGGTCCCGCAGTTCCTTGCAGGTGAAGATGAGGATGCCTTCCACAATAATGACGTCGGCGGGCTCTACGGTAACGGTTTCGGTGGTGGACCGGGAGCAGGTGAGGTAGGAATACACAGGCTGCTCAATGGTTTTTCCGCTCTTGAGTTCCCTGATTTGCTGGCACATGAGTTTCCAGTCTATGGCATCCGGGTGGTCGAAGTTAATCTTCTTGCGCTCCTCTACGGGTACGTGGCTGGAGTCTTTGTAGTAGGAGTCCTGGGGGATGACCACTACACGGCCCTGCAATTGGTTTACAATGGTTTTAACTACTGTAGTTTTACCTGAGCCGGAACCGCCGGCGATACCGATGACTAACATATCTTAAAACTCTGCATTTTTAGGGGTGCGCGGGAAGGGAATGACGTCGCGGATGTTGGCCATGCCGGTAACGAACAACAGCAGGCGCTCGAAGCCCAGGCCGAACCCGGAGTGGGGAACGGAGCCGTAGCGGCGGGTGTCAATGTACCATTCCAGGTTTTTACGGCTCATGCCCAGTTCGTCGATGCGCTGCTCCAGTTTTTCCAGAGAAGCTTCACGCTCGCTGCCGCCGATAATTTCTCCAATCTTGGGGAACAGCACGTCCATGCCGCGTACGGTGCGGCCATCTTCGTTTTGCTTCATGTAGAAGGCCTTGATATCCTTGGGGAAGTCTATGAGGATGACGGGCTTGCCAAAGTGTTTTTCTACCAGGTAACGCTCGTGTTCGCTCTGGAAATCGGTGCCCCAGTGCACGGGATACTCGAATTTTACGCCATCGGCGATGGCTTTTTCCAGAATTTCCACAGCCTGTGTGTAGGTAACCTTCTGGAAGGCTATGCCAAGGACGCTTTGCATGCGCTCGATGAGGCCGTTGTCGTATTTGTCGTTGAGGAACTGAAGGTCATCTAGGCAGTTGTCCAGGGCATACTGGACCAGGTATTTCACGAATTCCTCGGCCAGGGCCATGTTGTCGTTGATGTCGTAGAAGGCCATTTCGGGCTCTATCATCCAGAACTCGGCCAGGTGGCGCGGGGTGTTGGAATTTTCGGCGCGGAAGGTGGGGCCGAAGGTGTAGATTTCTCCTACGGCGGTGGCACCCAGTTCTCCTTCCAGCTGACCGCTCACGGTGAGGGAGGTCTTTTTGCCGAAGAAATCTTTGCCGAAGTCTACGTTGCCCTTCTTGTCCAGCGGAATGTTCTTAAGGTCCAGGGTGGTTACCTGGAACATGTCGCCGGCACCTTCGGCGTCGCTTTCGGTGATGAGCGGGGTGTGCAGGTATACGAAACCTTTTTCGTTGAAGAACTTATGGATGGCAAAAGCCATGGCGTTGCGAATCCTTAATACGGCGCCAAAGGTGTTGGTCCTGAGACGCATGTGGGCCACGCTGCGCAGGTATTCAAGGGTGGTGTCCTTTTTCTGGAGCGGAAAACGCATGGGGTCGCAATCTCCAAGAACCTCTATGGCCGATGCCTGGATTTCCACGGCCTGCCCGCTGCCCATGGAGGCTACCAGCTGGCCCTTGACAGCCAGGGAGGCGCCGGTGGTAACGCGCTTGAGGAGTTCTTCCGGGAAGAGCTCTGTGTTGGCTACGATTTGGATACTATTAATGGTGGAACCGTCGTTGAGGGCAATGAACTTCACTTGCTTGTTTCCTCTTTTGGTGCGCACCCATCCTTTGGCCAGCACCTCCTGCCCGGGCTCCTGCGCCAGCAGAGCCTTGATCTTGGTCCTTTTTAGATTTTCCATTCCAGTAATTGATTCTTATCATGCAAATATAGCATTTCTCCGCCAAATCGGCAACTCCTTTTGGGCAAGAGTATTAAATACTCGTCTCTGTCGTGGCGATTCAGGCGCTCTATCTCGTCGCGCATGCGGGATTTGACCACGCTGGCATAGTTGTCGGTGGGAAGCCCCAGTAAGTGCTGCACCAGGTAATTGGTGAAGCCGGCCGAGTAGTAACTGAACAGGAGTTGATGCCTTATGTCCCAGTGGGGGAAGTGGGCATGCAGACGGTCCAACACGCCGTCCATGTGGCTGTTCATGTTTTGCTGAAGGAGCCCGTAGCCCGTCTCGGGACTGCCCAGCAGGTAATTACGAAGTCTTTGATAGCGAAACTGCCGGTATGCGGGTTCCTGAAATTGGGGATTCATTTTCATGTCTTCCTGCCAGTACCATTCGGTCATGAGTAGGGATGAGCATACCAGTTGGCGGTGCATCAGCACCCGTTGCGCCTCTCGGATAAGGCAGCAGCCCTCTGTCTTGTTTTTCATAATGAGATTAAGTGTTTGGGTAGGGCTGCAAAAGTATAGTGCGGTCCTTGGATTATGAAAAATTCGGGCGACAGAAATATTTCAATTTAACTAGCTCATAGATAGTCTGTTGCAATGATTTTCACAGGTGCAATTTTTCAAAATAACCATGCGGGCACGCCCCGGGAGAGGGAAGGCGTGAAATAAAAAAGGCGCAGACTTACTTGTCCACGCCCGAGGCCCTAGGAAGCCTGCATCCTGAACAAGTCGGTCTACGCCAAAGCGCAGACATTCATCGACTTATCCGTGGATGCGTGGGAGTTTCCTAGGTTCCGGAGCTCCGAATAAAGTGAAGAATGTTGGTAAAAGTCATCTGTGGCAGATGCCGTGCAAAAGTACGAAATTCTTTGCTATAAACAAAAAAGCAGCCCCATATAGGACTGCTTTTTTAAAAGTTACGATGTGCGATTATTTGTCGGACGAGGGTTTACGTGCGGCGTACATAATCTTTAGGGCAGAGCAGCGGCGCAGCTCTTGCTTCACATCGGAGACGATACCCATGCGGACATCTTGGTCTACCCGGAGGTTTACGGTCATCAGGGACCTTTCGGCCTCACTCATGGCGTCACGCTCTGCGGCAATGAAGTCGCGGATGTCGGCCACGGTCTTGAAAGAGTCGTTGAGCTGGATACGGGCGTCTGTGCCGTACATAGCCTGATACTGAAGGGTAGGGCTACCAATATTGATATTGGCGCTCAGGTCCTTTCTCTCCAGTTTGGCAACCTCTGATGCGACGGGCATGGTGACTTTCACCTTTTGCTCGGTTTCACGCATTTGGGTGGTTACCATAAAGAAGAACAGGAGCATGAACACGATATCGGACAGGGAGTTGGACGATGCCTGCGGGACTTCCTTCTTATTGCTGGAATTTCCAAATTTTGACATGATGCTTACCTCCTATTTTTTACCGGTATCCTTAGGCTCGGCCTCTGAGATATTCTGAGGAACGGCCTTCTTTACAATATCTTGTTCTTCCTCTGAGAGGCGGGAGAACTTCTTGCCGAAGTTGGCCCGGGCGAACTCGTCGCGGAGCTCGTTCACGGCTTTCACCAATTCGTTCTGCACGGCAATATAGGCCTGATAACTGGTACCACGGTCGTTCTGAAGGGAGATGACGCCCTTGGATACCATGTAGGTTTTGCCGCCCAGTTCCTTGGCCTCCTTTTCGGGGAGGTTGGGGTTGTTGGTGGGATTGGTGAGGAACTCTTTGATTTTTTCTTTCAAGAATGAGATGTCCATGGCTTCGCTACCGGCAAACAGCCTATCGGCAGAGTTAATTCTGACGATGATGATGTTACGGCGATTCACCTTCTGATCCTGGGCTTGTTTTTCGTCCGGGATGGGAGGAAGGCGGCGCTGCAAGCCGGACTGGTCCCCCATGGTGGTGGTCATGAGGAAGTAGCACAGCAGCAGGAACGCGATGTCGGCCGTAGAACCGATTGCTTCAAATTTTCTTCTTGCCATGGTTTACTTTACTTTTTGTTGCGGATGGCCATCAGAACTTCGCCGCAGATGATGGACAGGATGGCTGCCCCACCTACAAGGTATGCGAGGTTAAGAATGGTGTCGGTCATCTTGAGTTCGGTTGCACTGGGGAGCTTGGCGCCGGAGTAGCCGACAGCCGGAGCGCCGGAGGCAAGCAGGTAGCACAGGCCGAACAGGACGGCTGCGCCCACTACTGCGATTCCGATTTTGATGAGGCCTTTGGGATTGGTGGTGGCCGTTACATACAGGCCCACGCAAATCACGGAGGCAAGGGCAATGCCGATCACGATGTATGCCCAATAGATTAGAGGAGCAACGGTACCGTTGTCCGGGGAGCCGGACTCGGGATAGCCCTTAATCATACCCCAAAGCAGAACCCCAACGCTCACAATGATCAGAACCACAAGCAGGATATTGAATATTTTAGCGTATTTCTGGTTTTCCATTGTGACTGGAATTAACGGGGTTGATTACTTCTTGTTGAATTTAACCATGGTGTCCACGAAGCGGATGGAAGAGTCTTCCATGTCGATGGACAGAGAGTCGATCTTTGCGATAATGTAGTTGTAGAAGATCTGGAGGATCATGGCAACGATGAGACCGCCCACAGTGGTGATGAGGGCCACTTTCATACCGCCAGCCACAACGTTAGGGGAAATGTCACCGGCAGCCTGGATGGCGTCGAAGGCCTGGATCATACCGATAACGGTACCAAGGAATCCCAGGGACGGGGCGATGGAAATGAACAGACCAATCCAGCTGAGGCCGTTTTCCATGAGGCTCATCTGAACACCGCCGTAGGAGACGATGGTCTTTTCCACTACGTCTACGCCTTGATCGGCGCGGAGCAGGCCCTGATAGAAGATGCTGGCCACGGGGCCGCGGGTTTCACGGCAAACTTTCTTGGCTTCTTCGATGCCACCTTTGGCAAGGGCAGCCTCTACGGCTTCCAGGAGCTTGGTGGTGTTGGTCTTGGAGAAGGCCAGGTACAGGATGCGCTCGATAGCGAGGGCCATGCCGATGATGAGGCAGATGATGATGAGGGACATGAAGCCGGCACCACCTTCGATGAACTTGGTCTTAAGAGCCTGGTGCAGGGGAACTTCCTCACCGGAACCGGCGAACAGGTCCACTACCTCTTCGGCTTCTTCTACCTGTTCGGCTGCTGCGGGAGCGGCATCGTCCTGGGCGGAAGCAATGTTTGCAGTGAAGGTCACAAGACCGGCGACTGCCAAAAACATGAAAAACTTTTTCATAATCGTTTTTGTGTTGTTAGTTATAAGTTTAATTAGTTAATAAAACAATTTGCCTTTTTTCGGTCGTGCAATTTAGCAATAAAAATTGAAAGCGCCAAAGATTATTTGGTTATTTCGCCGCACAGGTCTTTTTCCAGAAGGGCTTTGACGCGGGAATTATCTTCGGTGCGGCCCATTAGGCAGAACAGTTTTCCAAGGGCTGCTTCGGTGGTGATGTCTGCGCCTGAGAGCACGCCCGCATGCTTGAGAGAAGCCCCTGTGGCATACAGGTCCATGTTTACGGTGCCTGACTTGCACTGCGTTACGTTCAGGAGAATCTTTCCCTGGGCGTCGGCCTCTTTAAGGATTTCCAGGAACCAGTCCTTGGACAGGGCGTTCCCCGAGCCGTAGGTTTCGATGATGCAGGCACGGATTTCGGGGGCGCATAGGAAGTGGCGGGCCACCATGGGCGTTATGCCCGGATGGATTTTCAGGATGGCCACCCGCGTGTCCAGATGCGTTTGTACCCGAAGCTGGGTATCCCAGTACACGGGCTTGCGAATGAGCTCGGTGTTGTAGCGGATGTTCACGCCGGCTTCGGCCAGGGGAGGACAGTTGGGACTGGCGAAGGCGTTGAAAGCCTCGGCGCTGTATTTGGTACTGCGGTTGCCCCGCAGAAGTTTGGCGTCGAAGAAAATGGCTACCTCCGGCACGCGCGCATGGCCTTTTTCGTCCTTGGCGGCGGCAATCTCTACGGCCGAAACCAGGTTCTCTTTTCCGTCGGTGCGGGGGGCGCCGATAGGCAGTTGGCTCCCGGTGAACACCACAGGCTTGGTGAGGCCTTCCAGCATGAAACTTAGCGTGGAGGCGCTGTAGGCCATGGTGTCGGTGCCGTGCAGAATCACAAAGCCGTCGTAGTCCTCGTAGCGGTCCAGGATGAGGTTGGCCAGGTCTATCCACAGGGAGGGTTCAACGTCGGACGAATCGATGAGCGGGTCAAAGGTGACGGCGTCTATTTTGACGTCAAACTTATTCATCTCTGGCACTTCGGCCTTGATTTGGCTAAAGTCGAAGGGTTTCAGGGTGCCGTCGGCGGGATCTTCCTTCATGCCGATGGTGCCACCGGTGTAGATGATGAGAATGCGGGCGTTCATATCTGGAATAGTTTTTCTGCGTTGCGGGTGGTGAGGGTTTCGATGTCTGTTACCGGCAGGCCTTTGATTTCGGCCACTTTGGCGGCGATGAGGGGGAGGAAGGCGCTTTCGTTGCGCTCTCCGCGGTGGGGCGTGGGGGCCAGATAGGGGGCGTCGGTTTCCAGAAGGATGTCTTCCAGGGGGATGCGGGCCACAGTTTGGGCCAGTTTGCTGTTTTTGAAGGTAACTACGCCGCCGATGCCCACGCTCCACTGGCCGTAGCGGTTAGCTGCTTCGTAGAGCTCGTAGCTGCCGCTGAAACAGTGCAGATTGCCTCTCAGGTGCAGGTGCCGGGTATCCTTGAGGATGGCCAGGAAGTCCTCCCAGGCATCCCTTAAGTGAATGTTTACGGGAAGGTTTAGCCGGGCCGCCAGCTCCAGCTGGATGCGCAGGACCTCTTGCTGCTGCTGGGCGAATTCTTTGCCCTCATGGTAGTCCAGGCCAATCTCGCCGATAGCGACCAATACAGGGGGCTCTGCCCCCTCATACACCCCCGCGGCTCCCGGGCTAGTATGTCTTTTTGCAAAAGACACGCCCTCCGCCGGCGCTCTGCAGAGCGCTTGATCCTTCGCGGCGGGGAAGTCTCCCTCCTGGGCGATGGCGTGGACCTGGTCCAGCTCATATTGCCAGTTTTCGGCCGTGACGGAACCGGGGTAGAGGCCCAGCATCTGGTAGATCACGCCGGGGTGGCGGGCGCCGATGGCCCACATGGCGGGGCGCTCATGCGAGTCAATGTCGGCCTGGATCATCTTGCCCACACCGGCCTCCAGCGCGCGCTCAATGGCAGCCTCTGCGTCCGGCAGCAGCCATGGGTCGTAGAAATGCGTATGTGTGTCTACCAGCATAACACACAAAGATACACATTTTTTCGGCTCGGTGTGACGGTATTGGGCTAGGTGGGATTTTGAGCCGCCCACCTGGCCCGCCAAATCGGCCACTCAGCGCACCAGTGACCAAAACCATGGGCCAGGTAGTACACTCATTTTCCCACCTGGCCCAAATCTATGACCTACCTAGCCCAATTTTTCGACCCGCCTGGCCCAAGGGCACTTATTGCCACGCTCCAGTCTCAGGGTCGAATGGGCAGAACTTGATGGTTACCATGCTGCCGAAGTTGTGCGCTACGACGTAAATGCCGACATATTGATTATATGTTTTAAGATCAGAATTTTTAGATCTGGACATATACAGCCCCCCTTCGATTGCAGCACATTTAGAACTCCAACCGTTTGACGGAATAATGGTGGTTTTTAGGTTTCCTAAGCCATTCCCTTTTCCGACGTAAGTCATCTCTTGACCATAATAAGTACTAGAAAATGCAAGTAGATTTTCATCAGTAGTGTACTTTATATAGCCTGTTGTACAAATTTCAATATCATTTCCAGCAGCGATATTCACCATCACAGTCCCTTCTGGGTCGGGGACTGTTCCCGTTGTTACTTTGTCGTTATTCTCGGATTCAGTGTTGCTTTTCTCACAGCCAATTACGCATAGGGCAGCCAGCAGAATGGCCGCGGCAGAGAGTATCTTTTTCATAAGCGTTTAGTTTTTGCAAATATACCCCCCCATTGACATTTCCAAATGTTTGAAAGAAAAAGTGGCGAATAATGCTCTCTATGTCAATTAATAGCGGGCATTATGGCTCTCTGGCAATGTATTCTAAGTCCAACAAAGAATGCCTTCCCATAGGGGTAGTAAGGACGGTTTTTTTTGATGATTGCGTATGTGATTGAGTATGAGTGAGTTGCTGATATTTGATCCGGCTTTTTGCTGGATGAAATATCTGGAAAGTGTTGAGAGTCAGCGTGTTATAGTTTTGGCGATAAGGGGGGGCTCGATGCGTTAAGGAATCGGAAGTAGAGGCCAATGGGGATGGTAGCATGGGTCGAGCAGTGCATGGGGTTGAGCAAGCGCTTTGGAGAGAGCTTGTGCCTGGGGCTGGCGCCCCCTGCCGCGCCTGACGGCTTGCCTGCCTGTTGCTGGCCGCCACTGAAGATGCCGCCAGCAACACGCTCCCTGGAGAGGCTGCCACTGGAACCGTGGTGCGAAAGGGATGCGCATCACCTGCCCGGATGTTTTGGGGCCGGCATATATTGATCAAGGTCTTCTGCCGGGGCTGCGCCCGGAGCCCTTATGTTACCTTCGACCGTCGTTGGCGGTGTTGCGGATGGCCGACTGAACTTCGTCCCGCTCCAGGCCAAAGGTGCGGGCCAGTTGGTTCACGGTGGTTTTGCGGGTGCGCCAGAGGTAGGGGATAAGGCGAAGCTTCTTTTCCCGGGGAAGTTGGCTCAGATCCGTCTTGAACCAATGCTCCACAGTGTCGGCCACTACTTTGTAGAACTCGGAATCGGGAAGCATGCGCCTGGGAGCGTCTACCAGTTTCTCCTCCATCTCGGCAGGATTAAGGGCCCCGATGGTCTTGAGCCAGAAGGCCGGGTCGTGGTTGAACGCCTGCTCCAGGTACTCGGTGTCGCAGAAGCTGGAGGGGATAAGGTCACCGTCACTGTCAACTAACCAAGGAACATTTTTCAACGATTCCCTGGTATGCATGATTCGGTCTTGCTCCCTTCTGGTGAATTTGTTCACTGGAACCCCGGTTGGCGGCTGACTCTTATTGTTGAACATGGCTCGGTAGCCACTCCATTTATATTGATCCACCGGGCAACCGTTGTCCAGCGCATTGTGAGGGATATAGGCCAGGGCATTTCTTACATACCAGTCGTTATCTAAGAGGAGAGCTTGTATATCGACGTCCTTAAGTATTTGTTTTTCAAGGTATTTTGTCTGAAACCATTGAGCATAGTTGCGTTTGAGTTCATCGGCGAAGTTACTAGCATCCTGGTAACTGGCAGCCAAAACGGCAATATGGCAGTGATTGGAGACAACTCCATAAATGATAACGATGACGTTCTTCCTATGTGCGCAAACGGCAATGTATTTGACCATAAGCCCGTAATCCTCATTGTCACGGCAAAGGATGGCTTTCTTATGTCCTTTCATACTGACGTGGAAAGGTTGAACGGTTTTGGTTTCACCGGAGGGAAGCTTTCGTTGGACGATTCGTTGCATAATACTTGTGTTATTATTGTAATGATTATCATTCTTTTGGACCTAGTCCAAGCGGTATTTGGACGCGGTGTGCTATCATTGTGGACTCGGTCCAATTATAAGTGCTGGACCTGGTCCAGCGGGTGTGGCTCTGAGTGGCCTGGGAGGCCGATGTGGTGGACCTGGTCCAAGAGTTTAAAGCGGACCTGGTCCAAAAGAGTGTTGGACTTGGTCCAAATGGTTCGTTACTTGCCATGGGCGGCCGATAGTGCCAGAATAGGACCTGAGCCATACGCTGCCAGCAACACGCATAATGCCAAAGTTGTTCTAGGTCATTGTCTTGTGGTTGTCGCATAATGCCGAAACTGGTCTAAGGTCATTCTCTTGTGGCTGTTGCATAATGTCGAAGCAGGGGTGGGGCCATTGCTGCTAGGCCCCCGTGATGGTCGTCGTTCTTGGCTTTGTCGCGGATGGTTGGCCCATGGCCCCGAAGCAGGGGCTGGGGGGTAGTTGGCATGGGGAGCGGTTAATTGGCAGGGGAGGGAGTTAGTTTTCATGGGTAGGAATTAGTTGGCATGAGAGAGGGAATAGCGGCGGAGGAGGTCGGAGGTGACAAAGCCGTCGGCCTCGAGGGTGCCGAGGGAGGAAAGGACCTGGGGAAAGGGGCTGCCCAGGAGGGCCGAGAACTCTTCGGGGGTGGCGCCGCGGTGGGACTGGACGGCGAGGGCCACGGGGATGAGCGGGGAGCCGGGGCCGTAGCGGCGGGTGAGGGCGCAGCGAAGCACTTCTTCGGGAGAGGCTCCCTCCTGGGGGAACTTCCACGAGCCGCCGGCACCGCGAGAGGGGGTGCCCAGGCCCAGATCGGCCACCAGCTCTTCGGGGGACGTCACGATGCGGGCCATGTCGGCGTGGATGAGGGAAAGGCAGCCGGCCGATCGCACATCGTCCAGGCGTCCGGGAACGGCAAAGACGTCACGGCTGTAGTTGCAGGCATACTTGGCGGTCATGAGCGAACCGCCTTTGGTTTTGGATTCCACGACGATGACGCCCGACACCAGCCCGGCGATAATGCGGTTCCGGCGCACGAAGTTCAGGGCCACCGGGGCTGTGTTCAGAGGATAGTCGGTGACCAGGCCGCAGCCTGGGGTGGAAACAATGTCCACGGCCAGGCGCTCGTGCTGGTAAGGGTAGATTTGCTCGATGCCCGTAGCCATGACGCCGATGGTGTGAAGGCCGCATTCCAAGGCGGTTCGATGGGCAATGCTGTCGGCGCCGAAGGCCAGGCCGCTAACGATACAGGGCTGCACCCGGGCCTGGGCCAGGGCTTGCACCAGGCGACGGCACCACTCCCGGCCGTAGGGGCTGATGTCCCGTGTGCCCACTACGCCCACCATGGGGCGCAGGCCGAAGATCTCCGTGGGGGCCGAGCAGCCGTTCAGGTACAGCCCCAGCGGCGGGTCTTCGCACTCCCGCAGGGCCGACGGGTAGTCCTCGTCGGCTAGGCACAGGAAGCGGAATCCCCGCCTGTAAACCTGCTCCAGTTCCCGCCTGCCCCAGTCCAGCTGTGACGGGACCAATTGTGCCAACAGGTCTGCGACCCCGCCAGCCTTTGCCTCAGGGCAGCGGGGCCTCCCGGCCGGCGCATCGGCAATAATTTCTGCGCCGGATGGGAGGCCCCCTGCATGGGCGAAGGCTGTGGCAGGGAGAGTCGACGCATCGACCATCATTTCTGCGCCGGATGGGAAGCCCCCAGCACGGGTAATGGCTGGTGCGCTACCGGCCTGGACCGTAGCAGGATGGGTGCCTGGCACAGTGGCACTTGCCGCTTCCGGAGCAGAGGGTGTGGCTTCGCAGACTGAAAAGAGGGCCGATGTCCGCAGAGCCAAGCCCTCTGCCCCTGCAGCGGCAAAGGGGGAAGGGCTGCAGATGGTGGGGGAGGCGTTGGCCCAAGAGCCGTCAAAGAGGGCGAGGGCGGTGCCGGCGCGTTCGATGAGCCGGAGGGCGGAATGAGGGTGATAACCGAAGATTTTGTTGAGGGCGCACCAGGCGGCCCGTTCGTCGAAAGAGATAGTTTGCATAAGGCCTTAAACCCTTCCGCCAGTGGAAGGGGGCCTCAAAGATATAGAAGGAAAAACAAAAACAACACAACCTTAAAAAAAGATGTGTTGTTTTAGAAATAATTTGTTGTGTTTTTTAAGATTTGCCGGGCTACACAATGAGCAGAGCGTCTCCGTAGGGGCCAAAACGGTAGCCTTCCTGGAGGGCCTGTTCGTAGGCGGCCATCACATTTTTGTATCCGCCGAAAGCCGCTACGCTCATGAGCATGGTGCTTTGGGGCAGGTGGAAGTTGGACACGATGGCGTCTGGAACCGAATACTGGTACGGAGGGAAGATGAACTTGTTGGTCCAGCCGTCGAAGGCGTTTACCTCATGGGTGGTGGTGACGTAGGTTTCCAGGCCGCGCATGACGGTGGCGCCGATGGCCACGACTTTCTTTCCGCTGCGTTTGGCTTTGTTGATGGCCGCTGCGGCTTCCTCGGAGATGATGAGCCGCTCGGAGTCCATGCGGTGCTTGGAAAGGTCTTCCACGTCTACGGTGCGGAAGTGGCCGATGCCCATGTGCACGGTGATGAAAGTCTTCTCAATGTCTTTGAGAATCATGCGGTTGAAAAGCTCACGGCTGAAGTGGAGGCTGGCGGCGGGGGCGCTCACAGCACCCTCGTGCTTGGCAAAAATGGTTTGATAGTTCTCCACATCCTCCGGGGTGGCTCTGGGTTTTACCCACTCGGGGACATAGGGCTCTCCAAGGGCGAACAGGGCTTCCTTGAAGTCCTCGTAGGGGCCGTCGAAAAGGAAGCGCAGCGTGCGGCCGCGGCTGGTGGTGTTGTCGATGACCTCGGCCACCAGGGATTCATCCTCGCCGAAATAGAGCTTGTTGCCGATACGAATCTTGCGGGCGGGATCCACGATGACATCCCACAGGCGCTGTTCGCGGTTGAGTTCCCGCAGCAGCAGGACCATGATGTCGGCGCCGGTCTTTTCCTTCTTGCCGTACAGACGGGCGGGGAAAACCTTGGTGTCGTTGAGCACGAAGGTGTCGCCTTTGCCGAAATAGTCGATGATGTCTTTGAATAGCCTGTGCTCAATGGCGCCGGTGTCCTTGTGAAGGACCATGAGGCGGGCTTCGTCGCGCCAGCGCGTGGGCTCCTGGGCTATGCGATCCTGCGGAAGGTCGAAGTTGAATTGAGAAAGTTTCATATCTTTCCGTATTAACGATACTTATATAATACGGCCGCCACCGGAAAAAAGTTTCACGCCCATCCCCTTAAGGACGGGCCTTGGCCGAATTATCGGCCCTGGAAAGCGTTTAGCCGCATCTGGGCGCTTTGGCGGTCGGTTTCTGTGGCGCCGTTTTTGGCCATGAGCGCGAGATACTTCTTTTCCATTTTGACGTCCTTTTTGGATCGGGCCAGAAGGAGGCAATTTTTCAGGGCTGTCATGTCGCCGGGATGCTTTTTGAGTACCTGGTCAAAGTATTTGAGTGCCTGTTTGTAGTCCCTCTTTACCAGATAGTAGGAACCCAGGTTGTCCAGGAACAGAGGGTCGTTCTTGCAGTACCCCAGCATGTGCAGGGAAAAGTCTTTGAAGGCCTGGGCCGAAGCGTCGCTGCCCAGCCGGAACAGCGCCACGCAGTAATCCTGCATAAGGGCCTTGAACTGCTCCTGGGTTACGTTTTCCAGGCTTTCGTGTTCCCAAACGGGTTTTTCCTTGTAGTTTTTGTCGGCCAGGGCTTTGAGCTGAACCAGCGTCATCTCTGGCATATCCTTCTCGAACGCCAGCATGGCATCGATTTTGGCCATGCGGTAGTCCAGACGGTAGGGCTGGGCCTGAATGGCCGTATCTATATAAAGGTTGGCGGCGGCGTACAGGTCTTCGTCGTAGTCGTAGTCTTCAAAGAAATTGCATTTTTTGCCCGTAGAGTCCTTGAGGGGCAGGATGGGCTCTTTTCCCAGGTAGCGGTCCCGGTCCAGTTGAATCACTTTTACGCTTCTTGAGCGGGTGAGGCAGAAGGAGAAACGGGCCAGCATTTGCTGGACGTCGCCGGGGTAGGCGGCTTCCCATTTGTCCAGAAGCGTTTCTACGCCAAGGCCGCCGGGCCCCACCCGGGCTACCAGGGAGGAATAGCGGCGCTGGAATTCGGCCGGGCTGGTTTCCTGGGCCCAAGCAGTGGTCCAGATGGGCAAGAGGAGCGTTATGAGGAGGAGCAATCTTTTCATGGGATGTCCATTCTAATGCGTTTGGATTTGGGATAGAGGTTGTTGCAGCGCTTGCCAAGGTTCTTGGCCGGGCCCAGCGCATGCCCTTCATAGCAAATGGTGAGCGGCCCAAGGGGGGTACCCTCTGGAAGCACGATAGCGTCTCCGTGCAGGTACCGCAGTGCCGTGGCGCGGTCTACGTTTATACTCGCCGGATCCCCGGCAGAAGTGCTCCTCCCGTCGCTAAATAGAGGGCCGATGCTCCGTGAGGAGCCTCTTCCGCCGGGGACCTGGCTATCTTCGGAGACCTGCGCCCCGAAGAGCCGGAAAAGGTTGGCTGCCAGCTGGCTGTCGGGGGGGCCGTCTTTGCGAAGGGCGGCCACGTACTGGCCTTCGCCGGGTACCAGGCCGGGCAGCATGAGCCAGCCGCAACGGGTGCGAAGGGCGGGCTCCGGCATTTCCGGAGTGACTACCTGGGCACCCAGCTCGCGCGCGGCCCATTCCACCGTGTCGTCGTTCTCGAAATGGTTGAAGGTGCAGGTAGAGTACACCAGCACGCCGCCGCATTTCAGGGCGGGCCAAATATCGGCCAGAATGCGTTTGGAGCGCGCTGCGCAGAAGGCTACGGTCTCTGGTGACCATTCGGCTACGGCCTGGGCGTCTTTGCGGAACATGCCCTCGCCGGAGCAGGGGACATCGGCCACAATGAGGTCGAAGACGGGCGCACTGCCGAAGGCCGAAGGGTCCAAATGCAACGTGCCCACGCGGTTGTCGGCCCAGGTTTGGACGTTACTGCGAAGGATGGCGTAGCGGCTGCGCATGACCTCGTTGGCAAGGAGGGAAAAACGATCTCCCCAGCGCTCCCTTAACGAGGCGGCAAGGTCTGTTGTTTTGCCCCCTGGCGCCGCGCAAAGATCCAGGACAGCCATGTGGGGCGCATTCATGAACTGGCGGGCTATATGCCCCACCGCCATGGCCGAAGAGTCCTGCACATAGTAGCATCCCGCATGAAACAGCGGGTCCAGGGTGAATACCGGCCGATCTTGCAGCAGGAAGCCGTAGGGGCTCCAGGGGATGGGCGTTGCGCCGGGGAAAGGGCAGGAACGCAGCTTGGCAGGGTTCAGGCGTATGGAAACAGATGCTGGCGCATCCAGCGCCTGCAAAACCGTTTGGGCGCAACCCGCCCCCACCGACTCTTTAAGGAGCGTTTCGAACGCCTCGGGAATACCTGTCATGCTGCAAAGGGGGAATGATTATTTGGCCCACACGGAAGGGTCGAAGCCTTCGGGCATTTTGCCATTGGAGGCATCGGCCAGGCCGTCTACCACTTTGTCCAGGGCTTCTTTTACCTTGCCCGAGAGCATCATTTTCATCATGAGGTTAAGGTCGGCCTCTACGTTAATCCAGAAGTTGGTTTTGTAGGGGTCTTCCTGGGCGGGCTCGAAGTGCAGGACAATGTGGAAGGCAAAAGGAGCGCCGTAGTCGACTAGCTCAATGCGAGAGTAGGGGACTCGCTGGTGCACCTTAACCCCCACATTGAAACCCTGTACGGTGGCCGTAAGGGTGTCGTAGGTGGCCGATACCATGCTGCGTTTGTCTTCCGGGAGCATGCGCTGGAAGTTTTCCAGGTCTGTGAAAGACATGTATAATTCGTATGGCTGACGGGAAATGATGCCGTGCTTGCTTTCAATTTCGGTCATAAATTCGTATTTTTGCTGCGCAAAGTTAACAAAAATCATGCACAAAATCTACTTCGGCAAACGCACCATCATCATTTGCTCCCCGCAGGAGGAAGCCCTGGCCGACCCTAACTCCGTAGAGTTTCACCTGGGCGACAAACTGGATATTCCCGCATTGGTGCGCATGTTCGAAGTGCAGGATACCCTGCAGCGCATCTACATTCCGTCGGCCGATATCGAGCGCACGTACCGGCGCCTTTGCTCTGAGTTCAAGGAAGTGAATGCGGCGGGGGGCCTGGTGAGCAATAGGCGCGGAGACTTTCTGCTCATTTCCCGCAGCGGCCTGTGGGACCTTCCCAAAGGACACCAGGAACCCGGCGAAGACATTGAAGTGTGCGCCATAAGGGAGGTTCAGGAAGAAACCGGGGTAGACCAGCTGGAACTTCGGCGCCTCATTTGCGTCACAGACCATGTGTATTACCGGGATAACCTTTGGCACCTGAAGCACACCTGGTGGTACGACATGCTATACACAGATCCCACCAATCTTACTCCCCAGCGCGAAGAAGACATTTCCAAGGCGGCCTGGGTGGCCAAAAGTTCCCTTCCGCCCTTTCTCAAAAACACCTATCCTTCCATTGTGGAGGTTTTCCGTGAGGCCCGGATTTAGCGGGCCCTGCCGGGGTGCTGCTTCCGGTACAGTTCCCAGGAATTGAAGAGATTCTGCCAAATGGCATATAGGCCGCCGGCCACGGAGGTGACAGGCGTCATATAGTTGTATCCCAGCCAGATAAGGAAGCCGGTGTTTTTCTGGCCCAGGGCCTGGCCGGCCGTGAGGGAGAGGACTGCGCTTCCTCCTGCGCGGCGCCCGGCAAAGAACTGGATAAAGCAGCAAAGCACAGAAACGGCCACAATGCCGGCTATGGCCCAGCCTCCCAGACGGCTTTGCAGCAGCGCCCGCGTGGCCAGCACCATGGCCAGGGTGAGCCCCACGCCCCATATATAAAAGGCATAGGAAGACCAGCGCATGAGCGTGCGTTGGAGCCGATGCGTGGTGTAGCGAATGAGCCAGGCAAGGAGCCCCGGAAGAATAAGGACGGGGAACACCTTCATGGCCAGATGCCCCACGTAGGTCCAAAAGCCCATGGTGGAGGAAGGATTCACCAGGGGAATGACCAGGGGAATGAGGAAGGTGGCCGCTACGTTAATCATGACCAGATAGGTAACCGTGCTGGCCAGGTTCCCGCCCAGGCGGTCGGTGATGACTCCCGCGGCCGATGCCGTTGGGCAAATCATACAAAGCATGGCGCATTCCAGCAGCATGCGTCCCGGACCGGGAGAGACTGCCGCCACCCCTGCGGCCAGAACAAAGAAGGCGCCCGTCTGAATGGCCAAAGCCTTCCAGTGCCAGGACTGCAGCCGCATGTCGTGGGGCGATATTTTTACGAACTGGAAAAACAGCAGCAGCGCAATCACCAGTCGCTGGCCTTCGGAGGCAAAAGTCCCCAGCTCCCGGCCCCACTGATGCAGGGCGGGAATGCCCTGGTACAGGAGGTACAGGCCGATGCCCAGGACGATGGCTCCGGGGAGCATCCAGTCCCGGAGCAGCTGCGCGGCTTTATTCATGTGCTCATTTTGGGCCATAAAACGTTACAAATATCCACAATAATGTGTAATTTTGCAACTGCAAAAAAGAACAAACAAAATGAAAAAGACGCTTATTGTTATGATGTCAATGCTGGCCCTTGCCTCCTGCGCCCCAAAATCGGGCGCTCCCGCATTGGATTTAACCGACCTGGATACCACCGCCAGTCCCAAAGTGGATTTCTATCAGTATGCCACAGGCGGCTGGCAGGCCAAGAACCCTCTTCGGCCGGAATTTTCCCGTTACGGCAGCTTCGATGCCCTTCGGGAGAAAGCCCAGGAAAACCTGAACGCCCTCTTCGAGAGCATGACCACCCTGCAGGCCAAGCCCGGTACCGTGGAGCAAAAGATATCGGACCTTTATAAGATGGCCCTGGATTCCACCACACGCAACGCGCTGGGCGCACAGCCCATCCAGCCCTATATTGCCCAGATTCAAGCCGTGGGCAGTAAAGAGGAACTGGCCACCCTGCTGGGAGAGATGAACCTGTACGGGGAAGGCGGTTTCTTTGGCGCCGGCGTAGAGGCCGACCTTGCCAACAGCGATATGCAGGTGCTGTACCTGGGTCAGGGAGGCCTGGGCATGGGCGACCGCGACTACTATCTTAAGGAAGAGAACAAGGAGCTATACCAAGGCTACCGCAACTTCCTGGTAAAAGTACTCACCCTCTCGGGCATAGAGAACGCCGAGTCGGTGGCCGACATGGACCTGGTGGTAGAAAACGCCATGGCCCGCATCTTCTGGACCCGCGAACAAAACCGTGACATGCAGGCCATTTACAACCCCATGTCCTCGGAAGAAATATGCGCCAAGTATCCAGGCCTGCACTTTGACCTGGTGTGCCAGGCCGCCGGTGTGGCCCCGCAGGAAAAAGTGATTGTGGAGCAGCCTTCCTACTTCGAGGGTTTGTCGGCCATGCTGGAGGGTCATAACCTGGAATACCTGAAGGCCTATCTTCTGGCCCAGTTCGTGGGTGGCCAGTGCAGCGCCCTCAGCGACGAATTCTATCACGCCAGCTGGGAATTCTATTCCCACCAGATGGGCGGCGCCCAGGAGGAAACACCCCGCTGGAAGCGCGCTATGGCCGTTCCCAACGGCATCCTGGGAGAAGCCGTGGGAGAGATGTACGTGAGCCGCTACTTCCCCGAGAGTTCCAAGAAGAAAATGGTGGCCCTGGTAGAGAACCTGCGCACCGCTCTTGGCCAGCACATAGACCAGCTGGAATGGATGAGCGACAGCACCAAGGTTCGGGCCCAGGAAAAACTGGCCGCCTTTACCGTAAAGATTGGCTACCCCGACAAATGGAAGGATTACAGCACCCTGGACATTAACCCGGACAACACCTATTATGAGAATCTTCGCAACGCCAGCGCCTGGTATGTGAAAGACAATATGGACAAACTGGGCAAGCCCACGGACAAAACCGAATGGGGCATGACTCCCCAGACGGTGAACGCCTACTACAACCCCACCACCAACGAGATTTGCTTCCCGGCCGCTATCCTCCAGAAGCCTTTCTTCGATCCTAACGCCGACGATCCCGTGAACTACGGCGGCATTGGTGTGGTCATCGGCCACGAGATGTCCCATGGCTTTGACGACCAAGGCTCTATGTTCGACGCCAACGGCAATATGGCCAACTGGTGGACCGCAGAAGACAAAGCCAAGTTCGATGCTCTTGGCGATAAACTGGTGGCCCAGTTTGACCAGGTAGAAATCCTGCCCGGCGTGCATGCCAATGGCCGATACACGCTTGGCGAGAATATCGGCGACCACGGCGGCCTGTCCATTGCCTTCACGGCTATGGAAAACGCTACGGCCGGCAAGAAGGATCCCATGGTGGACGGACTCACCCGCGCCCAGCGCTTCTATCTTAGCTATGGCGCCATCTGGGCCCAGAACATCACCGACCAGGAGAAAGCCCGCCTAACCAACCTGGACGTGCATTCCCTGGCCAAAAACCGTGTGAACGTGTCGCTGCGCAACTTCCCGGCCTTCTTCGAGGCCTTCGACATTCAGGAAGGTGACCCGATGTTTCGTCCGGAGGAAGAACGCGTTCATATTTGGTAGCGAACCGCTTCATATCGCGAAAACTCAAGTTTCAAGGAAACGTGGCGGCGGTGGCTATCGCCGTCAGTTTCTTTGTTATTATCGTAGCCGTGGCCGTGAGCTCCGGATTCCGCTATGCCGTGCGGGACGGGGTAGCGGCCATGTGCGGCGATATTCGCATCCAGCCCTATGCGCCCGGGGGGCATGACGCCCCTCCCATGTCGGCCACCTTCCCCTCCCGGGTCCTTTTTGAGTCCATGCCGGAAGTGGAAAGCATGACGCCGGCCGTTGTGCGGGCGGGCGTCGTTAAAAGCGGAGACCTGGTGCAGGGCGTAGTGGTGAAAGGCGTTCCCGCCGCCTCCGGTGCGCCCTCGGAGCCGCTGGGCGTGTCCATTCCGCACAGGCTGGCCGAAGTAACAGGCGTTGGCGTTGGCGACCAGATGGTTACCTATTTTATCGGCGAAAAAGTTCGGGTGAGAAAATTCCTGGTCACAGCCCTGCACCGGGATATTGTGGAAACCGACGACAATCTGCTGGTTTATGCCCGCCTGGAAGACATGCAGCGCCTGAACGGCTGGAGCGAAGAGGAGGTTTCCTGCCTGGATGTGCTTTTGAAACCCATGGCCCGGGGGCGCGAGCACGTGGAAAACCTCTCCGGCGAGATGAGCTTCCTCATGATGGAAAGTGGCGTTCCGGAAGAGGAAAACCTTCATGCAGTGGCTTCTACCAGAACCTTTCCGCAGGTGTTCGACTGGCTGGAACTGCTGGATTTCAATGTGCTTATTGTGCTCATTCTCATGACGGTGGTGGCTGGTTTCAATATGGTGAGCGGCCTGCTTATCATGCTGCTTAGGAACATTTCCACTATTGGCACCCTCAAAACGCTGGGCATGACCAACGCTCAGGTGGGACGGCTGTTCCTTAGGATTGGGGCTGGGGGAGCGTTCAAGGGCATGCTCATGGGCAACGCCGCCGCGCTGCTGTTCTGCTTTATCCAGGGAACCTGGCACGTGATTCCGCTGGACCCTGCCAACTATTTTGTCTCCTGGGTACCGGTGCACATAGATGTACTATGGATACTGATGGCCGATGCCGCTGCGTTCCTGGGCATTCTGGCCCTGCTTTGGCTGCCCACCCTGCTGGTAGCCCGCATCGACCCCGCCGCTACGGTGAAGGCCGAATAATTTCTAAAGGGGATATAACCTTCTATAAAGGGAATAGCTGTCCAGAACTTTCCGGACATAGCTAACCGTGTGGTGACCGGGAGGAAGCAGCACGGCCACGCTGTCCCAGCAGGCGGCGTTGAGGCCGGCGCTGTGGGCGTCCATGACCAACTTGTTTACTTTGCCCTCGCCCAGGTTATATGCGGCCAGGGCAAATTTGAGCGTGTCCAGGGAACTGGAAGCGGTGTACATGCGCTCCAGTTTTTTAAGGTAGGCAGTTCCTACGGAAAGATTGAAGGAAGGGTCCAGCAGATGCTCTTTGGAGTAGCGGCTGCTGTTGATTTGCATGAGGCCCGTGGCACCTTTATGAGAGGTGGCCTGGTTGGAAAAGCGGGACTCGTGGTAGATGACCGATGCCAGCAGACGCCAATCCCATCCAATACTGTCGGCGTACTGCCGCATGAGGGGCTCGTAGGAAAGCAGCCTGGGGTTTTGCTGTACCCTGGGGGAGAAGTCTTTTTCCGGGATGCTATGAAGGGAGGTTCTGACCGGAATCAGAAGCAGTGCCAGGCAAAGCGTCCCGGCAAGAATCCAGGAGGCGGGTCGCATTAGTCGCTGGTTTTGAAGGCACCGCCCAGCGCACCGCCAAGGGCACCGCCCAGACCGCCACCCATGGCGCCACCGCCACCGCCCATGCCTGCTCCGGCCCGGGCCGACATGGTTTTGGCAGCACCCAGACGCGGGTAGAACGGCCAGTAGATGCCAAATTTGACCGACGCCGGCGCCGCAATGTAATGGTGGGCCGTAAAGTAGTCGCGGTTGCTTTCTACGGGCCAGCCCCGGCCGGCATTCTCGAACTTGATAAAGATGCAGGCTTTCTTCCACTGCAGGTTGGCAAAGATGTCAAATAGGGGACAGTTGCCATATTGCTCCTGATGCTGGTTGGTGAATACGCCCGCCACCGGATTGTAGGAGGGTGCATACCACAGTGTATTGTAGCGGGCGTTGATGCCCAGCTGCATCTTGAGTACTTTGGGGTCTACAATGTTGAACTGCAGGTACCAGCGCAGGTTGACGGTTAGCATGGGCAGCGGCAGAACGTCCTGGTTGGAGGAGAACTGGAACAGGGCGGCATTGTCCAGGTGCACAATGCCGAAGGCGAAGTTTTTGGACGCTCCCGCGCTAAACACGTTGACGGGAGAAGGATGCTGCCGAACCACGCCCAGGGTGTCGTAGTAGATGTGATTGGCCAGCAGCGCATAACCGGCGTGGGCGTTCAGTTCCCATTTGGGGACGCTGAAGCTGGCTTCTATCCGGGTGGCCGATACTTTTCCGAATTGGTTCTCCCAGGCAAAGTGATTGGAGTAGAAGTGCTGCTGGTAGAACTCCGGCTCCTTTAGGGTGGTTTCAAAGTGGGCCCGGAGAGTCATGGGACTCTTGGGCTGCCGACGGAAGGGGAAGATGTTAAGCTGGGCGTTGGCGCTCAGGGAAAAGTCGTTGGCTTCCTGTCCGGCGAAGTTGTAAATGCCGGTGGCGTCCCAGCTAAGGTATCGGCTTAATCGGCCTTCGGCGCCTACATATGTATAGGCGGTGTTCCACTTGTTGTTTTCCGGCTTGTACAGGACTTCGCCGGGTTGCTGCAGATAGAAGGACTGGAAACGGTGGCCCACGCCGCCTTCCAGTTTGGATACAATGGCGTCTTCGTGCCAGGGCTGCAGGCGCACGAACAGGCGGTTCTCCAGCCGGGCCACCCGCAGGGAGTCGTAGCTCTTGGAAGGATTGATATTGAAGACGTTATTGTAGAACGACGCCAGGGATGTGGACGTATTGTCGATGTATTTCTTGGTATAGGTGCTGTATTCCGTAGAGGTGCCCACGAACCCGGTGGTCATGTTGGTGTTCAAGGTGTCGGACGGAACCCACGCGGTGTCTCGGCGATGCTTGAGTTTTTCAATGAACTCGAAGGGGATGCGGTAGCTTTGGTCGTAGTAAAGCGTGAGCTTTTTGTAGCGGTTGGTGGCCGTTGCCAGGTTCACTTCAATTTCCCGCACATCTACCGTGGTGTCCCGGATCCACATGTTGTCCTGCACGCCGCCGCTTTCCTGACGGGTTATTATATTGTAAATGAGGCCACCGTGCGCCAGGTACTTCTTGCCGGTATAGTTTCCTGTGACAAAGTAGGTGCGGTTGTCCATTTCCTCGTTCTTGAGGGTGCCGGCGCCGCCCCACCTGCGCATTTCCAGGGAAACATTCAGGGCCGGGAAGATGTTCTGGGTGGTGAACACGCGGAAGTTGTCTGCCGCGGTGGTGGAACTGTTGAACAGGTTTCCGGTGTACTCCAGTTCCGTGTAGGGCGTTTTGGTGTTGAACTGGGGCATGTTCTCCGGGGTGTAGGTCCAGGTTTCTACGGGCTGGTAGAAACTCACGGATTTTTCCTGGTTGCGGCGCAGGAAATTGTATTCCTGCACGGGAGAACCGGGCATGCCCAGATAGGAGGCGTTGATGTCTTTTCTAAGGAACTGGTAGTCGTAGAAGTGGTAGTTGGCCGTGGTGTCCCAGTCAAAAACTTCTACGCTGTTGTACAGCCGGTTGTGCCGCCAGGCTACCAGGCGCTTATACAGCAGGGAATCTGGCAGGAAGGCCGTTTCCAGGATGCGCGGCGTGCTTTGGCGCACGCTGTCGCGGTAGCGCTGCAGGCTGTCTTTGCGCTTGAAAATGGAGTCTTGCCGATGCAGGATGGCCGGCAATTTCTCGTGCTCGTAGATCCAGCGCTTTTTGTCGGCCTTGCTCATGGCGGCCCATTTCTTTTCCCACAGGGCCTTGGCCACGGCGGTGGAGTCGGCCAGATACAGGGAGTCGATGCGGGGCCACAGGAGGCTGTCGCCGCTTTCCTTGAGGGAATCTACCACCATGCGGTGTGTGAGGGAGTCCTTAATGGCCACATACCACTGGTACAGGAAAGGATTGGTGTGCTGCAGGCTATCGGGCGCCCGCATAGTGTCCCGTGCAAAAATTTTGGGCGTGGTGTCCACCTTCTCGCCGAAAAAGTCAATGTCCTCGTCCAGTGAATCGGCGGCGTGGGTGGCGGGGGCTACGGTATCGATGGCTGCTCGGGCGATGGCTGCGGTGTCGACGGTCACGGTGTCGTTGGCTAATGTGTCGGCGGCCACCGTGGCGGCCTTCTGTGCCGGCATTCCTTCTTCGGCCGGCTTTTTGGTGAGGGCCATTTTTTTCGTTGCAGCCGAAGAGTCGGCGGCGGTTACAACGGTGTCTTTGTGCACGCCGGGGAACCAGGCACGTACCTTAACGGCCCGCGAGGCGTCAATGCCTGCGGTCTGTGCCAGAACGGCCCCCGTTATGGCAAGGGGAACCAATATGTCTGTCCAGAACTTTGCCATAGCTTGCAAATATACAAAAAATCAGCCATATTGTCATTCCTGAGTCAGCATGTGAGCAGTACCGGTGACAGATGCGTGGCGCTTAATGTCTTGATAGGCATACTATTAGCACAGCAGACGGGTAACAAAAAACGACCCGTCCGCTGTGCTAACAAATTGAATAACAGTGTGTTACCTGCCACTGGCACAGCGAGGAAAAGCCGGCGGAAAACATGCCCAACAGTCCCGGCGGCGGGACGTTGGGCAAGAAAACAGGCGCCAATCATACCCAACGGTCCTAGCAGTGGGACGTTGGGCATGAAAACGGGCAAGGAAACAGGCAAGAAGCGCCCAAAGATTTGCAGAGGTCGGCGAGTTTGGTTAACTTTGTGGTAATTAAGCAATCAAATATCCAGAGCCTTTTTATGAAGATCGATATTAAAAAAGTTGTTTTAGCCCTTATGGCCCTTGCGCTGCTTATTGCTTTGGGGGCCTGTTCTCCCGAGGCCAAAGATAACGAAGAAAGCGATGGGGGGCAGAGCACTCCAGAAGAACTTACTGTCACAGGGGAGGTGCTGGATATCACGGATCATACTGCTACGCTCACGGGCTATGCTCATCTTCCGTTTGAGTTAGGAAATGCCGAGGTGGGTATATTGTACGATAGTCATCAGTCTTTTGAAGCTGCCGAAAAGCTTGTTGCCGGTGAATTAGACGGCAATAATATGTATACGGTTACAGCCACCGAATTGTTGCCAAGTACTACCTATTATTACAAGTCTTACGTTCAAAACGGAAGGGCTGTGAAGGTTGGCGCCGTGAAGTCCTTCAAAACGTCGTTTTATCCGGTTGAGAGTGTTTTCCTGGATGAAAAGGAGTATGCTTTCCATAACATCGGCAATACGCAGAAGTTTACGGCTACCGTTCTCCCGGCCGACGCAACCGACAAGCGAGTGGAATGGTTTTCTAGCAATACCCATGTTGCAAAGGTGGACGCAGACGGAGTTGTCACGGCCATCGGAAATGGCACGACAACAATTACGGCAAAGACTTTAGACAAGGGTAAGACGGCTACCTGCGTCGTAACAGTAGCCCAATGGGTGACAAGTATCACTCTGGACAAGACGTCGCTCCTGCTGGTGATGGGCGAAGAAGGCATGCTTTCCGTCACAAGCATCCACCCGGAGAATGCCAAGGACAAGAGCTATATTTGGTCTTCTTCCGACGAAGCTATAGCTTCCGTGGACAATAGCGGCCGAGTATTAGCAAAGACAAAAGGTGCGACAACCCTTGTGGCAACGGCAATCGATGGCAGCGGGGTTACAGCCACCTGCGATGTGCTTGTGTCCAATCCTTGCCCGGATGGGGCGGTAGATATGGGTATATATTCATCAGAGGGGTATCGCGTGTATTGGGCAACAAGCAATCTATGCTCCAGTGGCCTTTGTGCCAACCCTCAAGACTACGGTGATCACTACGCCTGGGGCGAGTTGGACCCAAAGAGCGAATATAATTGGTGTAATTACAAGTTCGGCACAAGTGATAGCGGCCCCTTCACAAAATACTGTACAAACAGTACATATGGAACGGTGGATAATAAGACGGTATTGGAGCCGGAGGACGACGTGGCGCACGTAAAACTTGGCGGAGGCTGGCGTATCGCAACAAAGGAGGAGTGGGCGGCGCTCAGGACGCAGTGCACATGGGAATGGACTGAGAATTATAATGGGACTGGCGTGGCGGGACGAATTGTAACCGCCTCCAATGACAACAGCATTTTCTTTCCCGCCGCGGGCTTCTGGTATTTCATGAACACAGATGGCTACAATTGTGTAGGGACCCAATGCGACTACAGGTCTTCTACCATCTATGAGGGTGTCCCGTGCGTAGCATTTTGCGTACAATTCACCTCTGATAATCTCTACTGTCCGCCCGAATTCCGTTGTTGCGGGCTCTCTGTCCGGCCGGTTTCGGAATAAGCGGCCCAAACTTCTGCCCGTGAGGCCGGGATGCGTAGTTGGGACAGGGCTGCGGTCCTGCGCACTTTACATTTTTGCCCATTTTTGTCAAGTGCCGAGTACCTAGATGTCTTTAACTGAAAAAAGTTGACTCACAACAAAGAGTTAACTATGTTTATAAATCAGACAAAGAAACGCGCGC